>UMHA01009504.1_pt1 | contig 31624 bp, 46 predicted proteins | sample 1965401 | NCBI WGS metagenome assembly UMHA01 (sample SAMEA4836085, study PRJEB28245) | human gut metagenome | biome: gut microbiome; material: fecal sample | place: Denmark | collected 2008 | reverse complement strand
CGCGATCACACAGCTTTGATTGAGCCTTGAAATTGCAACGATAATTCTTGTACATCTTTTCAGAGCCGTCAGCCATCCTTCTGTATGTGACAGTACCGCACATATAATGGTTGCAGGACGAACAGATCAGAAGACCTGAAAAAATATAGAATTGCTGTGTGTGCCTGATCCGAACATTCCTGATTGCAAGTTTCTGGATGCGCTCAAAGCGTTCAGGACTGATTGTCGCAGGGCAGAAGTCAGGATCATCACGATACTGACCTTTGAAAAGCGGATTCTTCAGGTATCGCGCAACTGTATCATAGCAGACACGAATATTATACTTTTCCTGAAGAAAAAGCTGTGTGTCACGCTTGCTGCATGTAGCTTCAAAGCGGTCAAACATATCAAGCGCAAAGCAGTTCCATTCAGGATCGATGATGACATGCTTTTCTGCATCCAGCTTCAGACCACGCGGAAGGCTGCCTGACACATAGGTTTTATTCTTCAGCTTATAAGCGAACACATCTTTGATTCGGTCGGAATCACGATCACATTCATCCTGTGCAACAGACAGACGGATGTTGATGTGCAGTCTTCCGTTCGTGGTTGTGGTATCATAGTTTTCCGTGACAGCCTTCCATTGCACACCATTAGCTTCAAGTATTTCCTGAATTTTATGATAATCGCCGATATTCCTGAACCATCGGTCAAGTTTGGTAAATATGATCAGGTCGAAAGAATGAGCCTTCACACCAGAAAGAAGTCTGACAAACTCTTTTCGTTTGTTGAACTTCTTTCTTGCTGTCAGGGCTTCATCAATGAATGTGTCAACAAGTATCATCCGATTCACTTTGATGAAATTTTCAAGAATCAGATCTTGCGCTTCAAGCGTATCGCCATGAAGCACCTGATCATCGTGGCTGCATCTGATATATTTAACTACACGAAGCCCGAAAAGTTGTGGGTTTGGAGTAAAAAAAGACATATAAAAACCTTCTTTCTGGTAGCGAAAGAAGGCTCGATATGATAGAATGTAAAAGGACATAATATCATCGTGGGCGGTCTTCCGCGATATATTTTGTTTAACATTTTGCAAGGGAAGTCGCTGGTCACGGCTTCCTTTTTTATTTGTATAGAGTGCCTGAAGCGTGTACATAATCAAAACTAGGAGGATGACGCAATGGAAATCCTAACGTGGCAGGCACGAACAGACAGGCACTTGACTTTGAAGCAGTTGGAAGCCCTGACAGGAATCAGCAAGTCAACGCTGAACACGATTGAAAACGGCATCACATCGCCAACACTGCGCCAGCTTGAAGCGATAGCAGCTGCACTTGATGTCAAGATCACTGATCTGTTTGATTCTGAATATAAATGATAAACTGTGCGCCGACAATGCTTCTGACGCTTATTTCCTGATATATGGAAATAACTGGAAGCGGTCTTTTATTCCAATAATTTCCATGATACAATCCCGACAAGAGAAGGGAGGGAAGCCGATGATCCGAAAGAGAATCAACACGCTTCTGAATAAGTTGTCGGATGCACAGCTGAAGCGCATATATAAATACATAAAGTATGTATACATACACGGATAAAGTAAAAGGAAGTAGGACTGGTCAGGTCGCTGCTTCCTTTTTGTCATTCTGGCTGATCCCAACCGACTTTCTTGACTAGCTGCTTCATATATTCTTTGGTTCGCTCACGGCTTCCAGCTGGTAAAGACACATACATTTCAACAAGTGCCTTGTCAAAATCGTTCAAGTCATACTGCACACACAATTCATCAACGATTGTCTGTGGCAGATTGTCAAACATTTCCCCTTCGCCATACATCAAATAATCATAGTTCACATTGTATTCACGGCAAACAGAACGCGCCATCTGATCGGTTACATTATTCACACCATTTTCAATGCGACTGACAGTCTGCTTTGTAACACCTAACTTTTCGCCGAATTTATCAAGCGTCAAATCAAGCGTTTTGCGAATCTCTTTTATACGTTCGCCTTGCGTCATATTTATTCCACCTTTCTGCATATTTGCTTTTCTGATTGTAGAATAGCACGGAAAAAGTCAAAGGTCAATAAAAAAGTTCCGTAAAGTGACAAAAAAGTGTTGACAAAGTCAAAAAAAGTGACTATGATGTAACTGTACGGAACAGAAGAAAGCAGGAAGAACGGATGAAGCGAGAGGGCGGCACGCAAGTGACATGGCGGTCAGGCTGTACGATAACAGACAGAGCGTGTGCAGAATAAACATGATCCGTCAAAGTAGTTGAAGAAAGCAGGAACATCAGGACAAGAAAGCAAAGTGTTCATACTACTGGAAGAAAATGAACAGGTTGAGCCGATCAACACTTTACTCCTTAAACAAGAAGATGTTAAGCGGAAGAATCAATCGCGCGAGATGACACAGCACTTCTGTTTCTTACATTAAAAATCAGAAGGGAGCAGAAACAATGGAAATCAGATCGGAAGAACAGAATTTCAGCACACACAGAAGATTCTGCTTTGCAGGAAAAGAAGACGGAAATGTCGGCATTATTGAAATAGAAATCAGATGCAAGGGAATTGCCACAAGCGAGATAACAAGAAAACTGGATAAACTTGCAACAGCAACGCAGCAGAAAGCAAAAGAAATTATTGAGAGGCAGGAAGCCCCCCAACAATTCAAGCCAGAAGAAGGCGAGACAGCCACATTGGTTGATGAATGGATCAATCAGTTTGGTCAGAATTGCGAGCATCTTCGATCTGCTGGTGGTAGTCCTTCAAAATCTGAACAGTAGTAAAAGCAGAAACCTTCGCAATCAGTTCAAGTTGCTTCGATAAAGAATCGGATTCAGGAAACTTGTCGCGGAGGTCTTCGGAGGACTTCAAAGCGTTTTCGACAGCATTGAGATACAGCTTGTCAAAATCAATATTCATATTCTTCACTTCCTTCCATGTTTGAAATGGTGGTACATCTCAATTATAAGGAGTGAAGAAGAAAAGGACAACAAAAGAAATTGTATAAACATCACAGAAGGGAGCAAACAACATGAATGCAACAGTATCAACAAGGGAAAGAGCATGGCAGCTTGCAGACAAACTTTTTCCGACAGATTACATGAAAGACGAACACGACAGCCTTCGCGCTGGTTATCCAGTATTCAACACAACATCAACAGATGATAAATACACAGGCTTCCACATATCAGACCTGAACACAGCACTTGAACTGAATATGGGAGCAGAAACAATCAGGATCAACATTGAGGATCAGGAAGCAGAGATCAAGAACAACTTCAACAAGCTGCTTCAGTATGTGACCGACAAAAGAAAGTCAGCAGAACTTCACGAAAGACAGAAATACAACTACTACTGCGACAGACAGGCTGGTTGCTGGAACTGGACGAAGGAACAGGATGAAGCATATCAGAAGGAATGGGACGACATCATCATTCAGATGCACGCATTGAAAGACCTTGAAAACGCGATGAACCTTGCAAGAAACAAAGGGATCATATAGGGGAATGCGTATGAAGAAAAGATTTGAGAGCAACGGCGACACAATCAGGAACATGAACAACGAAGAACTTTCAGAAATGCTGGCGACAATGGACATGTCGCCAGATGGTTCAGACAGAATTATGAATCAGAAAGAATGGCTTGACTGGCTGTACAACGACAGTGAACTGAAATGGCAAGGAAAAACAACAGTACACATGAAACGCTGGTGCTACACAACAATGCTGATGTGTTCAGTGGTGTCGATTATAGGATCAACAATATCAATCATCATTTCACTATTGAAATAACAACACCGATAATCGTTCCGATCGTGCCGACAGCGGCGATGATCAGACTGACAATATTGAAACGGCGTGAACGCTTTTCATTGAGTTGATGACGCTTTCTATCAGCTTCAGCAGCTTTGATATTATCTTCGCTGATTCTGATGGCAAGATTTATATAATCATCATCTTTCACATTCTTCACTTCCTTCCCTGTTTGAAATGGTGGTACATCTCAATTATAAGGAGTGAAGAAGAAAAGGACAACAAAAGAAATCGAATAAACATTACACGAAGGGAGGAAACAACATGGCAGCAGTTACAAACGAAAAGAAGAACCTGAACAGCCAGACTGAAGATGTCAGCGAATTTATTATGCTGCTGAAGCAGATGTCTGACAGAGACAGAATGGTCATCAAAGGAATGATGATGTGGGCGGCAGGGGAAAACAGACCAGTGAAAACAGCCTAAAAAGGGCATAGGATGTCCCCGACAGAAATGTCGGGGAGTAAATGAAAGGAAAGTACAACATGAACGCAAAAGAAAAGATTGATTTTACAAAAGCAGACAGCATTCAGCTTATTGAAGAAGCGACCAGAGAGATCAGCAAGGAAGACAAGGACTGGCAGTGGGAAGCAAGAGAAATAAAACAGCATAGCTTTTTACTGCGGTGGGATTTTCTGGAAGGCGAAGAACAGGAAGGCTTCAGGATTGAATATGACGAAGCCAAAGAAGGATTCAGCGTATATGACGAATGGGGCAGCAACATCACATATGAACTGGAAGACACACTTGACCTGAAAAGCACAATGCGAAGTGTGTTCTGGTATGCATCAAGCAGATATTAAGAAGGGCGGTGCAGCAGTATGGAAAAGCAGAATTTATTCACAGAAGAAGAACTGGCGAAGGTTACGGATGAAGCAGAAAGAAAGCACCTGATCGAGTGTGCGCAGGATCAGTCAAAGATTGATATGAAGTACATGGAGATCATGAGCAAATATGACTTGTGGGAAAAAGGGAAGCGCAGCAGATACTTCCACGCAACAACACATGAAAATGCAAAAAAGATCATGCAGGACGGAGTGATCCGAAAAGGAATAGACGGCGGCGTGTATATCTGCAAACAGCCACTTGAAGCAGCGCGATTTGTTGCGATCCGCGGACATGAAACAGGAACGATCTTTGAAGTCGAACTGGAAGAAAGGAAGATTGTGGAAGCACACGATCACAACGAAGCCTTCTTCGGTTGCAAAGCGTATATGTACATGGATGACATACCGACAGCAAAGATTGTGAAAATGTCAAGATATTCAACGAAGGAAGATTGACTGTAAAGCCGAAACAGCGCGACACGCGCTGTCGATGAATGATGGCTTCATTCATCCTGACGATGGCAAGCTAACAGCCAGCATCAGAACATTGTGAAAAAATAGCGGCGTGTGTGTACTGCCAGAATTACACATGGATGGTCAACAGGTTTTAGGGATGTTTTTAATGCGAAAACAAACGACACAATGAAAAATCAAGACCAGAAGGGGGAATGAATAAAAAATATTTTGGATGCGCGAAAGCGGTATGTGAATATCAGGAAGGGCAGGGAACAGCAGTGTTTGAATTAAACAGATTATACAATGCGGATTGCATGGAAGCTATGAAAGAGATACCAGACAAATATTTTGAACTTGCGATATGTGATCCACCATACGGAATTGGAATTGAACAAGCGCAAATGTCAATATTTGATTTTATGAAATAGAACAGGAGGAAACACGATGGAATACAACAAAATCATTCAAGGGGGGGTGTCTGGAATACATGAAACAGCTGCCAGACAAAAGCATTGACCTGATTGTCACTGATCCACCATATGGAAAGAAAGCAGACAAAGGCACAAACGGCTTCGGGCAGGCAAAAAATAGAAGATATGCAGGCGGCTGGGATAGTAAAAGACCAGACAAAGAAGTGTTCGATGAAATGCGCCGCATATCAAAGAACATGATTATATTCGGGGCGAATTATTTTGCGGACATGCTGCCAGTATCAAATTGCTGGATATTCTGGGATAAAAAAGGCGAAGTGAAATTTAAGAACCCTTTTGCAGATGGCGAATTGATATACACAACATTCAAGAAGCCAGTGAAAAGAATTGTATTCAGGCAGCAGGGGTTCATCACAGACAGCAAAGATGTGAGATACCACCCGACACAAAAGCCGTCAGAACTGGTTGCACAGCTGATTGAAATGTTTTCAGAAGAAGGACAACTGATCTTCGATCCATTCATCGGAAGCGGCACAACGGCAATCGCAGCAATAAGGACTGGCAGAAAATATATAGGTTGCGAGATTAACGAAGAATTTTGCCAGATATGCGAAGAACGAATAAAACAGGAGGAAACACAATGGCGAACATAGATGTCATGTACAGCAGCAAGACAGATCAGTGGGCGACACAAAGGTCATGGGAAACTGCCCGATCTTACAGCTGAAGCACGCAGATTATAAAAATATCGTGAGGATAAAGAAAGAACATGTGGAAGATATTCTTTACATACAGCGACAAATCAAAGCTGACAGTGACACATAAAGGATGCATCACGTTTGGACAGGCTTTAAAGTATCACATCAGATATGGACTGATTGCGGATGCAGCAGTCTTTCAGCAATACCCGAAGAAAGACAATGCAGCAGTCGGTCTGGAAGAAAAACTGAAGGAAATCTGGAACGCTGAAGAAATCGGCACGACATACGATGACTTTATGAAGTCGATGTCAGCTGAAGCATTCAGGAAAGCACTGGATGAATTGAAAGAGAAAATCACAGGAAAGGAGAAAACGCATGAATACACCAGACGCAAGAAGAATATTTGAAGCAATAGCAATGATCCTGTCGAACAGGAATGATGGAATCAGGGTGCAGCTGTCAGAGATTAAGACAAAGGCAGCGAAAGCATCTTGAAGGAAAAAAAGAAAGCCTTCGGACTAGCTTGGTGGCTTCCGAAGGCGATCCAGATTGTGACTTTTTAAGGTCTGCACATCTATAAAAAATTATACAGCAGACTTCCAAAAAAGTCAATAAATCAGGGACTTTCAAAAGGCTTCGCGTCCTTGTAATAGATAGTAACAAATCAAAGAAATATATATAAATATCTATAACAGGAGCAAAGAAGGACATGAAGAGAAGGAAGAAAGCTGTGTATATAGATTATGACTATGAAGCAGCATACCAGAAGATGTTGACTGACTTGGAAGAAGACAACATGTGCAGGATGCTGAATGAAGGCAAGGTCAGATCAATATATGCCACTAAGGAGATAAAGGCAGCAGAGCAGATGGATATTGAAATATATCCAGAGTTCAGAAGAGGACAGAAAGAGCAGATACCAGACGAAGCAAAGCTGAAGAAGCAAAGACAGGCACAAAGAAATCTGAATGAGAAGAACAGCAGGAAGGAATGTGAACGGACGATCAATGCGAACTTCACGGACAATGACATCTGGGGGACACTGACATATACAGACGACAACATGCCGAACAGCATGAAGGAAGCACAACACGACATGACGCTGTACATAGGACGATTGAACTATGAGCGAAGAAAGAAGGGGCTGGCGAAGCTGCGCTATGTGTATGTGACAGAGTGTTCAGACAAAGGACGCTGGCATCATCATTTTGTATGTGACGGCGACATGGGACTGGAAGCGGTTGAAGAAAAGTGGAAGAAGGGGCGCAGAAATCAGGTGCGCAGACTTCAGAAGGACGAAAACGGACTGTCAGGAATGGCGAACTACATCACAAAGCAGAAGCACCCTGACAAGAAGGGAAAAGAGCCAAAGCCAGTCGGGAAGTATCAGAAAGCATGGAAAGCCAGCAAAGGACTAAAAAAGCCAGAAGTACATAAAAACCACTATAAGTTCAAGCAGAAGGACATTGACGAAGTTGTGACAGGACGATGCGATCTTGAAGACAAGCTGAAGAAATGGTATGCAGCAGACGGCTACAAGCTGACATCGTATGAAGTCAGATATAACAACATGAATGGCAGATTTTATATATACGCAAGGATGTATAAACAGCCACAGGAAGGAGAAAAGATTGACAAAGCAACAAGTAAGATTAAGCAGAAAACAGCGAAGAAGAAGGCAAAGAAGAAGACAGCTGCACGATGCAGTACATAACTTCATCAGGACAGCAAAGAACTTTCTTCAGCGCAAACCGAAGACGGCAGCAGCAATCCTGATCACATTTATCACAATATATGTGTCGGTAATGCTGGGATTTGCGATCGGCGACATGATCAGCGCAAAAGGAAAGACGGCAACAGAACAGGAAAGCGAAGCAGAAGAACAAACAGAAAGTGACTTGGATGCAGATGAAGAATATCTATTCAATACAATGTCACAGGATTGGAGTGGCGAAGACATGGAAGGATTCTGCTATCACGAAATATCAGACGAATGCAAGGCAGCAGGCGGCAAGTTTCCAGTAATGGCGCAGATATATACATACATTGTTTGTCAGAACTATGGTGTTGACTATGAAATGGTATTCGCACTGATCGAACAGGAAAGTGAATGCAACTGGAACGCTTCAGGCGATGGCGGCACATCATGGGGGTATATGCAGATAGCGCAGAAATGGCACAAAGAAAGAATGCAACGCCTGAACTGCACCGATCTGACAAATCCATATCAGAATGTGACAGTCGGCATTGATTACCTGAAGGAGATTCAGGACAGCTTGCAGGAAGTTCCAGAAGATGTGCGTCCATATTACGTTCTGGCAGTCTACAACTACGGAGCAGCAGGCGCAAAGGAAAACTTGTGGAATCATGGCGTGTATAAATACAGCTACAACACAGCGATCATGGAAAGAGCAGCACAGCTGAAAGCAGAGAAAGAAAGACAGGATACGAAGGAGGAATAAAAGTGGACAACAAAAAAAGATTGTGCTTGGAAGATGCAGTCACGAACGCAGAAATCTACGCAGTGAAAGTGATTGAAGAAGAACTGAACCGAAAAGGAATCGCACCGAACAGCATTGAAAGAAAAATCATCATCACACGCACAGCGGATGTGCTGGCGGCACACAGGGAAGAAGTCAGGGATATGTATAAAAAGTCGGGATTGCTTCTTCAGGACTGGATCATAAAGATGTCAGGCATAAAAGACCTGATTGCATTCAAGAAAATGAAGCAGCTGGGATTCACTGGCGATGTCATGCAGGACATGAAGATCATGGAGCAGAAGGGAGGCAAAAGATGAAATGAGCAGACTAATTGATGCAGATAAGCTTGAAGAAGCAATAAGAGAGTATTTTAAGAGCCATGTGACCGATAGTTCATGCATGGTTGATGGTGTTGAGTGCAATGCGGATATTCACAGAATCGTGGAAGAAATGGCAAGAGACTTCCGAGATTGCAACAAATCAAATTATTGCGCAAATTGCGGTCAGCGGTTCATCTGGAAAGAAGGCAAGGAGGAAGCACGATGAATATGAAGTATGCGATGCGTTCAGAAGATACCGAACAGATCAATGTCATCAGCTGGGCTTCTTGGCAGATGCAGAAATATCATGAACTGAAATGGCTGCATCATATCCCGAACGGCGGCAGCAGGAACAGAGCCGAAGCAGTAAAGCTGAAGCAGATGGGCGTGAAGTCAGGTGTGTCGGACTTATGCCTTCCGTACCCGAAAGGAATATATTGCGGATTATACATCGAAATGAAGTATGACAAGGGCAGACACCAGCCGTCACAGAAAGAGTTCTTGACCGATATGGCAGCAGCAGGACACTATGTCGCAACATGTTACACGGCAGAAGAAGCGATCAAGGTCATTGAAGAATATATCAATCTGATTGACGGAAACGGAATCAAAGCAATGTTCATTGAAGGAGAAAACAAAGCAATGATGTCAGTCCAGAACAACAGCGTATGGAAAGACGGCGAAGTGAAACCGCTGAAGGTGTAGGACATGAACGGATATGCGGCAGCAGTCAGACAGTTTTATGACATATACAGACCGATTGCAAGAAGGTACGGACTGCGGATGTCAAGCCACACTTCAATATACGATGATGGCTGGATAAAAATATATAAAGACGAAGACACAGACAGACAACTGATCATCAAGATTAAAGAAGCGAACGACACAGACCTATACAACAAGGCAAGGAAAGCAATGATCAGCTGGGGAAAAAGCAAGAAGGAAAGAAATGCAAGATGATAGAAAAGCACATCAAATCACATTGCAGGAACTCGGGATCATACCGAAAGAGCCGAAGCGAAAAGAAGAAGTTAGAAAACAATATGCTTTTCCTTGCGGCGGCTGCGCGTGTAGCCACTGCGCAAACAATGTAGAAACGCCAGACACATGCACAGGAGAAATGAAAGAACCTTGCTTCACATGTGACTATTGCAAGCATTATGACGGAAAAGGAACAGACAGGCGACTTCAAGATTGTGACAAATACATCGTGACGGACGAACACGTGAGAAGGTTAAGAAGACACATGAAAATAATAAACAGGAGGAAAGCACATCAATGAAAATAATAGCAGTAATGAATCAAAAAGGCGGCATTGGAAAGACAATGACCGCAGCAGCTATCGCCTACATAATGGGCGAAGAAAAAGGAAAGAAGGTGCTGATCTGTGACGCGGATCAGCAGGGCAACATATCACTTCTTTACGACAGATTCGATCCTGAAGGACAGGGGATGTCAGAATTGCTTGAAAATCATCAGGCGGCAGGCGGCGCATATTCGACAACAGACCTGATCCGAACAACACCATATGGAAATATTGACATCATACCAGCAAACGGATATTTGATGCGAACAAACATGACACTGCTTCAGGAAGAAGGAGAAGATCAGATTCTTCGGTTTGCAGCAGCAATGAATGAAGTCAGAACAATATATGATTATTGCATTGTTGATTGTGGTCTGATCATGGACATGACAGTCACAAATGTGATGATTGCAGCAGACCTTGTGATTGTGCCTGTCAAGATTGGCGGCTTCGAGATTGAAGCAGCTGCAAACATGGACAGTCAGCTGACATCGTTCAGAAGGATAAATCCTGACATTCGTATGAAAGTATTGATGACGATGCGTCAGAAGAACCAGACGACACTTCAGGTTGAAGAATGGCTGAAAACACAGTCAGGACACGATTGCTTCGAAACAGCAATCAGGCGATCAATAATCGCAGAGAAATCAACAGTCGCACAAGTGCCGCTTCCGAAGTTTTCAAAAAACTGCATCGTGACACAGGACTATCGTGCAGCAACATATGAATTGATGAAGGAGGTGTGAACATGGGAGTGTATGAGATAATCACAGGAATCACAGAAAACGAAGAAAATCTGAAAGTCGAAATCAGGCAGACGGAAGGAACGCTGGGAGGAAATCTTGTGTACATCAAAAACACAAAAACAAACAAGGCGTATGCCTTTACATTAGCGGACGGCGATGAATATGGCGCAGACGCAATGACACGAAATGTGGTTGCAAAGTTACATTCGGACATGTACGGCTGCAACGAAAAGACACTTGACAGAATCGAACATGCGCTGGGAATAAAACTTGAAACATGGCAGTCAGAATATATCCTGTCAGAAGGCATCACATATCCGCATGAAGGAAGAAGGACAGGGAAGACGCTTGCATATCAAATCAAGACGCTTCTGACTGCACACAACGACATAACGATCTACGGCAACGAAGCGCAATACTACGTTGACGAAATACACGGCAGCATATACGAAAAAAATTATGTCACAGACCTTGCAAGACTTTCAGAACACCTTCGCAAAGCTGGCATCGGAGTTCCGAAAGTGACATTGAAACTGGACAAAATGAGAAGAAGGGAGGACGGAATGCGATGGAACTAAAAGGACAAGTCACAATCAGCATTGAAGACTTTGAAAAGCTGAAGGCAGCAGCAGAGCAGAAAGAGTATGCGGAAAACAGACTGACTGCATTCAAGGACAGGATGTCACAGTTTTACGAGATTGAAGACACAGAGTTCTGGAAACAGGTCGAAGAGATTGACAGCAAACCAATGACAGACAGACAGATCGCTATGGCACTATCGAAGGCAAGGGAAACATTGAAGATTGTTGTCGATACAAAAGCACTGAAAAAGACGATCAGGTCAATGATAAATCGAAAAGACTATCCAGATAATGACACACACATTGACCTAAGCAACACGACAGACAAAGAACTGAAAGCAATAGAAATATGCTTCAGAGAACAGGAGGACTGACAATGGCGTGGAATGTAATGGAACAGCTGAACGCAAACGCACAGAAGGCAGCAGTCGGCGATGAAACACCGAAGGCAAGATTCAGGACGAAGGACATTAGTATAAAAAAGCTATACAGCAACGACAAGAACTTTTATTCAGTCACAGACATTGAACCGCTTGCACAGAAGATATTGCTTGTCGGGCTGATTGAAAATCTTGAAGTCGTTCACGATCCTTGTGATCAGGGCGAATACAGAATAACGGCAGGCGAAAGAAGATGGCGCGCCCTGAAGTTGCTTGTCGAACAGGGCTATACAGATTTTGAAATGGTAACGTGTCAGATTCAGACACCAGCGTCAGCAGATGAAGAAATGCTGCGCTTGATTATTGCAAACGACTATCGAAACAAGACAGTCACAGACATTTTGGAAGAAGAAAAGCAGCTGAAGGACATCTTGCAGAGAATGAAGCAGGAAGGAAGGGAGATCAAGGGATATAAACTTGACAGCGGTCGTCTTCGCGATGTCATTGCAAAGATGCTTCAAATGCCAGCGACAAAGATTGCACAGATCGAGAGTATCAACAAGCATCTGATCCCTGAATTTGCCGAAGAACTGAAAGAAGGTCGCCTGACTTTTTCCGCTGCCTATATGATCAGCGGAATGAATGAAGAAACACAAGCAGAAATGCTGGAACGCTATCAGGAAAACGGCTTGACCTACAAGGAAGTGAAAGAGATCAAGCAGCAGCAGGAGGAAAAGGCGGCAGCGGCACAGACTGAAGGTCAAAAGGACATTGACCAGTTCATAGAAACAGAAGAAGAGATCGAAGAACCTGAAGACGATGCAGAGGACACAGAGGACGAAGACGAATGGGAAGACGCACACCCTGAAAGCATCACATCGCTGTGTTATAGCTGCAAGAGATATTCAGACTGCAATGTGAAGACAGGAACATGTCAAAGCTGTGATCGGTACATCAACAAGGCAGAAGCCGAAAAGACCGAAGAAGAAAGATACAGCGAAGAACAGGACGCGATTGACAGGGAAACAGCAAAGAAACTTCGCGAGAAGGCAGAAGAAGAAAAAATGCAGCAGCTTCCTTCACAACAGGAAAAGAAAGTGCATGACGTGAAACTGGGGACAACATTCTTTGATGATGTCAAAACAGGGCGCAAGACATTTGAATTGCGAAAGAATGACCGCGGATATAAAGAAGGCGACACAATCGTGATGCACGAATACAAGGACGGAACAACGACAGGCAGAACAATCGAAAAGAAAATTGTGTACATACTGGAAGACTTCACAGGGCTTGAAGACGGCTATTGCATTTTAGGACTGGGAGAAGTAAAGGCAGGCGAAGAATAATGAGTAACAGACCAGAAACGACAAAGATGCTGTCGTTGTCAGTAGAAAAACACATAAATCCGTATAACGATACACGAATATACTGGGCGCGTGAAGTGACCTTCGATTATTCAACATCAAAGGGGAAACGCGTTGACTATATGCTTTTTAAGCCAAAGAACAACACACCTTCAGGAATTGAAAAAGGCGACTTCTATTGCTACGAAGTGAAGTCATCGGTTGAAGACTTCCATTCAAAAAACGGACACAACTTTCTGGGCGATTTTAATTATTATGTAATGCCTGAAGAAGTATATGCAGCAGTGAGCAATGAAGTTCCATACAATGTCGGCGTGTATGTCCCTGACGGATTGAACCACAAAGGGACATGCTACGACTTGAAGTGTATCAGGAAGGCAAGAAGAAAAGACAGGGACAGATCAGTTCAAGAAATGCTGCTAATGATGTTTAGATCGGCAGCGAGGGACAGGAGGAAGGATAATGGCATTTTGCAGATGGTATGACAAACAGTTTGAAAATGTATCAGAACACGAACAGGAGCAGTGCAAAGAAAATGGTCAGGATTGCAGAACGCGTCCTGACCTGATCGCAGACAGCAAACAGGCGGCAACAGTCGCAGCAGATTACATTGACAATCCAGTCATGGAGTATGGAGCATAGGAGGAAAACGGATGCAGAACAGCAATGAAGTGAGAGAAATGGCGAAAACATTCAGAGAAGCAGCAGACATTCTGGACGAAATGGCAGACTTCGCAGAAAACCGCAAGGAAATGACGAAAGAAGAAAAAGAAAGCAAGGAAGAAGAACTTCTGGGAAGATTCGCAGTGAAAATGATCAAGATTCAGAGATTCAGCTAACAGAAGAAAGGGGAATCGACATGAATGAAATAATCTGCAATAAATGCGCAGCGACATTCACACCTGACATGATCGAGATTCAAAAAAGAGCAATCACACAGGACGAAGAACACAACGACATCATTGAACAGTATTATGAATGTCCGATCTGTGGTGCGCATTACACAATCACAATCACTGACAGGGTGCAACGAATAGCGATCCAGAAGCGCAGACAGCTTCAGACGGCAGTCAAGAACGCAATCAGGGCAAAAAGACCAGCAAGGGCGCAGACATACAAAAACAAAGAAAGAGAACTTGCAGACGACATTCAGGCACGTTCAAAGATGCTAAAAGAACAGTATGCAGAATATACGGAGGAATAAAAACATGTACGAACATTTCACAAAGACACAGCAGCAGTTCGATGTCAGACGCGGCGATGTGTATTATATCAACAACAACAGAGGACAGAGAGGAAACGAGATCAGGAAGGACAGACCAGCCGTCATTGTGTCGGCTGACTTCCTGAACAAACACAGCGGCGATGTGGTCGTTGTGTTCCTGACATCACAGCCGAAGAAAGACATGTCAACGCATGTGACGATCAGAACGACTGGAAGGGTATCTGAAGCACTGTGCGAACAGCCGACAACAGTCAGTGTTGAAAGATTGAATAACAGGATCGGAAGTGTGACAGACAGAGAAATGCAGCAGATCGACATTGCGCTTCAAATCGCATTGAAACTGGATGCAGGTGCAGACACGAAGGGATATGTCGAAAATCAATCGGGGGGGGCATCGCGTGAGCAGATGATCAGGCTTGAAGCAGAGCGCGACACATACAAGAAACTTTATGAAGACATGATATGCCGAAGATAACAGGAGGAAAGAAACATGCGAAGTATATGGATTGAACAGGCGATCAGCAATCTGGGTGGAATTATCGTGATTATATTGCAGTTGGGATTCATTGCAGTCCTGACAGCACTGATCATCCTGATTGTTACAGAGATAATCAAGACAGCGGTTAAAGGAAACAAAGAACAAAAAGGAGCAAAGAAGAATGAATAAGGTCATATTGATGGGAAGGCTGACAAGGGATGCACAGACACGATATACAGAAGGCGCAGAGCCTATGGCAATATCACGCTTCACACTTGCGGTTGACAGGAGAGTCCAGAGAGATCAGGAAGGACAGTCAGCTGACTTCATTTCCTGTGTAGCATTCGGAAAGACAGGACAGTTCATGGAGAAGTACGGACAGCAGGGAACAAAGTTTGTGATTGAAGGACGCATTCAGACTGGCAGCTATACAAACAAAGAAGGTCGCAAGATTTACACAACGGAAGTTGTCGTGGAATCGGTCGAGTTTGCAGAAAGCAAAGCGGCAGCAGGCGACAACCAGTCAAGACCACAGCCAGCACCAGACAGCGGCGATGGCTTTATGAACATACCAGACGGCGTTGACGATTTGCCTTTTACATAAAGGCGCAGGAAGGAGTGAAAGACGTGAAACTGAAGGAATATGCAACAAAGATAAAAAACAGGCTTATGGGGCAGAATGCAAAGCCACAGAAGGAAGAAAAAGACGATCTGTCAGAGAAAATCGCAGAGCGTACACAAGAACTGATTGCAGAAGACAGACAGGAAGCTGTCAGGGCAGCAGTCGTGGAAGAACCTGAACCAGAAGAAGAAGCAGAGCAGCCGAAAGCTGAAAGAAACATCAGCGCAGATGTGATGAAGCTGGCAGCAGTCACAAGAGGATTGAAGATTGATCCTGAATGGACAAAAGAAGAAATGATCAAGGCTGTATCGGAATACAGCGGACTTCCTGAAGAAGAAATCGAAGTGCTGCTTGAATCAACAGCAAAATGGGAGCAGGAAACAGGAAGAAAAATGGCAAAGAGTATCACAGAAACATTTGAAAGACTGAAGCCAGCGTTTGAACAGGTAGGAAAAGCAATCGCAGAAGCATTCAGGAAGACGAAATGGACAGGATTGCAGCTGCGCAAGGAACTGATCAGCAACAACAGGCGCAAAATGAAAGGAATGCCGATGATCAGGGCGAAGGCGATTGAAAAAGCCAGAAGGAACGAAAGGCGAAAGCCTAAAAAGTAGAAAGAAGGTGTGCAATGTGCAAAATAGCGATGAAACGCAGCAGGACATGACGGAAGCAATCAGAATCGCGGTGCGAAAGGCGTTTGCTGAAGTCAAAATTGAAGAAAAGAGAGCAGAGAAGAAAAAAACACTGTATAACACACGAAGATTGATGGAATCATATATCGACCTGAAAAAATATATCAATAATGCGATCACGGAAGAAGAAGAGGTCACAGAAGCAGCATATAGCGTCCTGAAGGGCGAAAATGCAAAGCTGAAATCTGTCAAGGAAGCCAAAATGGTCACAGCGATGATGATAATTAACATTGACAGGGCATTGACCGAACTGGAAACCGAAAGCAGGAAAGAAGGCACATTGTACAAGTATGAAGCGTTCAGAATGCACTATATTGACGGATTGACCTTTGAAGAAATCGCGGATCAGCTGGATTGTGGAAAAAACAGCCCTTCAAACTGGTGTAAGGCGATTTTGAAGAAAATGTCTGTCAAATTATTCGGAATTAACGGAATTTGAAAAACGCGATCTGAAAAAGGCGTTTTTCAAGGGAAATGAAAACGAAAGTGTGGGAAAAGCGTGGAAAAAGTGAGGGTTTTTATAGGGAGAATCCTAAAGTAAAATAGTATCGTGAAATGTTGTACAGAAAGACCGAAACAGCACAGAAGTGTTGCATCGGTCTTTTTTATTGCATTTCTGCCCTCTTATTTGCGGAATGTGGGTGCTTATATAGGGCATCCACAGGAAGCATAAAAACAAGGCTTTATATAGGGGCATACCTGACAGGGGCGCATATATAGGGCGTATATAAGGGGCATATATAAGCGGCTGCATATAGAGCCTATACAGACGGCTATATGAAGCATATGCAGCAGTAGGAAGGTGGTGCAAGGGTTTGTTATTTCACAAGTGCAGATGTGGGGCTTTAATACCGCAGAATATAGCTGAATGTGAAGCCTGTGCAGCGAAGGCAGCAGGGCAGCAGTCAAGACACATGGAATACAACAAACACCGAAGAAACAAGAAGACAGCAGCCTTCTATGTATCAAGTGAGTGGAGGAAGACAAGAGCCGAAACAATCAGGCGGTTTGATGGCGTTGATATATATGCCTTCTATGTGCTGCATGTAATACAGACAGCTGACATGGTGCATCATATCGCACCTATTGAAGACGACTGGAACAGACGACTTGATGCAACCAATCTGATCCCATTGAGCAATCACAGCCATGGAATCATTGAAGCCTTGTACAGCAAGGATGAACAGACAAAAAAAGCGACACAAAAGATGTTGTATGACCTGATAGAACGCCACTGGAAGGCGACAGGGGGAGTATGAAAAAGTATCGGGTTAAGTTTATTTAGTCGCGCTTCCCCTCTTCCGTGGAGAAAACTCCCCACGGAAAATCCAGATCAGGGCATCCGAAAAGGGTGCGTGTCAGATTCTGACACACCGCAAGGAAACCAGCAAAGAAGGGAGGTCGCAGAAGAATGGCAGGACAACGACAGCCGATCGCGCTGGTGCAGGCAAAAGGCAAAAAACACCTGACAAAAGCAGAAATTGAAGAACGTCAGCGAACAGAAGTGAAAGCGGCTGCGGATAAAGTGACAGCACCGCAATACTTATCGCCGACACAGAAAAGAACCTTCAAAAAAATCGTGAAGGAACTTCGTGCGATTGACCTCATATCAAACCTTGATGTTGATGCGCTTGCAAGACTGGTCATTGCACAAGAAAAATACATCGCAGTCACGCAAGAACTGAACAGGCAACCGATCATGGTGGAAATTGAGATCGCAACAAAGCAGCTGGACGAATACGGACAGCCAGTGAAGATCAGAAAAGAAGTCGTGAACGGAGAAGTGGAAAGACTTGCGCTACTTCAAGACAGATACTTCAAGCAGTGTCGTCAGGGGGCTGCGGACTTCGGATTGACAGTGTCAAGCCGCTGTCGCCTTGTAGTGCCAAAAGCAGACAAGGAAACACCGAAAGAAAACAAGTTCGCGAAATTCGCATAAGGCGAACGCATGACAACAGATAGAACTACACAATACGCGCTGGATGTCCTTGCGGACAAGATTGTTGCTGGCGATCTGGTCAAAGCAGCATGTCAAAGACATATAGACGACATGAAAGCGGCTGAAGCTGCGCCATATCGCTATTACTTTGATGTTGAAGAAGCAGAAAGGATCATTGACTTCGCGGAGACGCTGACCATTGCGGAAGGCGAAGAAGAACAGCCAGTGACAGCATATCCGTTTCAGTGCTTTATTTTGGGAAGTCTGAACGGATGGAGAACTAAAGACGGACATCACAGACGATTCAGAACCAGTTACATACAGCTGGGACGACAGAACGGCAAGTCATTCCTGAATGGTATTCTGGCGGCTTATTACGGCAATTTTGACAAGTACAAATATGGTCAGGTTTACTGTACAGCCACAAAGAAAGATCAGGCAATGATTGTCTTCAACGAAATTGTGAAGTTCATAAATTCTGACAGCGATTTGTCAGAGTGTTTCAAGATTCACGAACACAATTCAACGATTGACTGCAAGATCACACACAGCAAGATCAAGGCACTGTCAGGCGACACGAAGTCGATTGACGGTTTCAGACCATATCTGGGGATCGTGGATGAATACCATGCACACAAAGATGATCAGATGTACAAGCTACTTGAAGGCGGCATCAAGAAAATGAAGTCGGCACTGATCAGCGTGATCACGACAGCAGGATTTGGCCTGAAATCGCCGTGTTTTGCGTTGTATGAATACTGTGTGAAAGTCCTGAAGGGTGTTGCAAGTAATGATTCACAGTTCATTTACATCGCGCAAATGAATGAATCTGATGATATGTGGACACCTGAAAACTGGATCAAGGCGAACCCAATTCTGGAATATGACAGGGACGCATTGCAGAACATGATCCCGATTGCTGCAACGGCGAAGGAAATGGGAGGATCAACACTGCGCGACTTCATCGTCAAGCAGCTCAATATGTGGATTCAGTGGACAAATGATGTCTATATCAAGGACATGGATGTCTGGACAAGGGCAGCAGTCAAGAAGACACTGGCTGACTTCAGAGGTCAGAAGGCTTATGTCGGACTTGACCTGTCATCAGGCGGCGACTTGACATCAATCGCAATCGTGATCCCATTCATGCAAGGCGAAGACAAATGCTACTTTGTACACGCACACAGCTTCATTCCGAAGCGAAGGGTTGAAGAACACATCAAGACTGACCGCGTACCTTATGACCTATGGATCAGACAAGGACTGGTCGAAGTGACTGAAACAATGGGCGGTGTGAAAACTGACTACAAGTACATTATTGCGTACCTGAAGAAGATCGTGAAGCTGTATGAATTGGATGTGCAGTGGATTTGTTACGATCCGCACAATGCTTCCGCATTCCTGACAGATTTGGAAGCACTTGGATTTGACAGCATTGCTGTCAAACAGTCGGCGCGAGAGTTAAACGATCCGACAGTGGACTTCCGACTGGAACTGGAAGCAGGACATGTCGAACATGACGGAAACGAAGCAATGAAGTGGTCTATTGCAAACGCGAAGACGACATCGAACAGCTTCGGAGAAATCAAGATTGACAAGGAATACACGACAGAACGAATTGACATCGTGGATGCAATTATTGACGCATGGATGATGGCAATGAAGGGCGAAATCAAGCCAGATGTCAACAGATACCTTGATATTTGGTTTGCAGGCACAGAGAAATTGCGACAGAAGGGAGGTGCGCAAGGTTGAACATGTGGAAAACACTGAACAAAGGAATTATGAAAGCATTCGGAATGAATATTGAAACAGATACAGCAACGCTGAATGATGAATCCTTTCTGGAATGGGTTGGAATTAAGCGCGACAGTGAAAGCAAGAAGCCGACATCAGACGTGACATACTTCACTTGCTTGAAAATGATGTCAGAAACAGTCGCAAAAATGCCGTGGAAACTTTACCAGAAGACAAACAAGGGCATCAGTGAGCCGATAGACAACGACATTGCAAGGCTTATGAAGCAACGTCCGAACCCTTTTATGACACCGACAACCTTCTGGAACGCCGTGGAAATGAACAGAAATCATTATGGGAACGCTTATGTCTATGTACGCAGGAAGTTCAAGCGCAAGAAATACGGCGGCGAATACAAAGCACTGGACATGTGGATCATGCCGTCAGACAGGGTGCAGATCATTATTGACGACAAAGGCATTTTCGCAGGCAAGGGAAAAATCTGGTATATGTACAGCGATGAATATTCAGGCGAACAGTACATATTCAGGACAGAAGATGTCTTGCACTTCAAGACTTCGCATTGCCTGAACGGAATAGTCGGACTTCCAGTGCAATACATCCTGAAGCAGACAGTCGAAGGCGTGATTGAATCACAACGCTTCCTGAACAACCTATATAAAAATGGATTGACAGCAAAAGCGGTGCTGGAATACACAGGCGAACTGAATGAAGATGCAGCCACAAAGCTACGACAGACTTTCGAACGCTTCGGAGCAGGAAGCCAGAACACAGGCAAGATTCTTCCTGTGCCGCTGGGGATGAAGCTGACACCGCTGGACATTAAGCTGACAGATTCACAGTTTGTTGAGTTGAAAAAGTATTCAGCACTTCAGATCGCAGCAGCGTTCGGAATTAAACCGAACCAGATCAACGATTATGAAAAATCATCATACAGCAATTCAGAAATGCAGCAGCTGTCATTCTATGTGGACACGATGCTTTTTGTGCTGAAGCAGTACGAAGAAGAAGTGAACTACAAACTATTATCGGATGACGAAGTGGAAGAAGGGTTGTACTTCAAAATGAATGAAAAAGTGCTGCTTCGTACCGACAGCAAAACACAAATGGAAATCCTGAAAGAAGGAATCAACAACGGCATCGAAACAGTAAATGAAGCAAGAAGAAAACTTGATTTGATGGATATGGAAGGCGGCGACACATTGATTGTCAATGGAACGTATGTGCCACTGACGAAAGTCGGGGCGGCGTATGACAAAGCTGAAGAACAGGACACTGAAGAAGACAGCGATCCTGACAATCCTATAAATGAGCCAAACACAGAAGGCGGCGAAAATACGGATCAGGATGAACAGGAGCAGGAAACAGCCGAAACGAATGAACCTGACACCGATCAGGAGGGAGGGGAAGAAGATGGCGAAGAAAATGAACTTCACAAGAAGAAATCGAGCGAAAAGAACGATTGAAAATGTCGGCTTCATGCAGATAAAAGACGCGGCAGCAGGCGGCGTTGAACTGTACATCTACGGCGACATTGTATCTTCAGAGTGGGACAAGTGGACACCAGAAGACACCTGTCCACAGGACATCACAGACTTTCTGAACGGCATTGACAACAATGCAGAACTGACAGTGTACATAAACAGCTGCGGCGGCGATGTGTTCGCAGGAATCGGCATATACAACATACTGAAACGCCACAAAGGACACATCACAGGCATTGTGGACGGAATTGCAGCGTCAATCGCGTCCGTGATCCTTATGGCGTGCGATGACATCGTTGTGTCGACAGGCGCACAGATTATGATTCACAAGCCGCTGACTATGGCGTGGGGCAATGCAGACGACTTCACGGCAGTTATAAACCAGCTTGACAGCTGTCAGCAGATGATCACAGACATCTACATGACAAAAGCAAAGGAAGGCGTGACAGCAGATCAGTTTGAAGAGCTAATCAACGCAGAAACATGGATGTCAGAAAGCGAAGCATCGGAGTGTCGCGCTTCAGATTATTTCAACATAAAAGTTGATGAATCGGCGGCAGCAGTCGCAGCGTGCGTCAGCTACATGATGGACAGATTCAAACATGCGCCAGCGGACATGAAGACCGAAACAGCTGAAGACATCGAAGCAAGACAGCAACAGGCAGACGAAACAGAAGAAATTCTGGGCGATCTGTACATGTATGGAATTTAAGAAAACGGAGGAAAAACAATGAGCAAAGAAGCAAGAGCGTTACTGAAGAAAATCAATGACAAGAAGAACGCGATCAAAGCCCTTGTGAATGAGGGAAAGACAAAGGAAGCGAAGGAAGCGAAAGCAGAACTTGTGGACATGCAGGATCGTTTCAACATCCTTATGGACTTAGAGGATGACGAGGACGAGGACATCAAAGACCAGATTGACAAGGACGAAGCAAAAAAGGCTGAAGGCAAGGACAAAGCACCTTCAAAGAAAGACATCGCGCGTGCGTTTGTCAATCGTATTGTCTGCGGAATGCGCAAGACAAAACTGAATGAAAAGGATCAGAAGATCATGGACGCAATGTCAGAGAAGTCAGACGAAGACGGCGGCTTCACTGTACCACAGGACATTCAGACGGACATCCATGAGTTAAGAAGAACAGACGATGACCTTGAACAGTATGTCAATGTTGAGCCTGTCAGCACATTGTCAGGAAGCAGAGTGTTTGAAGTCGATGCAGATTCGACACCATGGGACGATGTTGACGAAGGCGAAGAGTTCGGAGAGGAAGAAACGCCGAAGTTAAAACAGATCAAGTACAAGATCAAGAAAAAGGGCGGCATCTTAAAAGTTACAAGGGAACTCTTGCAGGACACAGCAGAAAATATTCTGGGCTTCCTGAATAAGTGGATCGCGAAGAAGTCAAGAGCCACAAGAAACGCTGCAATTTTGAAGAAACTTGCAGAAATCACAACAGGAAAAGAAGTGGCAATCAGCGGATATGACGACTTGAAGGATGTCTTCAATGTGACACTTGATCCAGCGATTGCATCTTCTTCAATCGTTCTGACAAACCAGTCAGGCTTCAACTACCTTGACAAGATCAAGGACGAGCGTGGCGACTACATTTTGCAGCATGATGTGACAGACAAGTCAAAGATGCTTCTTTTCGGTGTATATCCGATCAAGAAAGTCAGCAACAAAGTGTTGAAGAATGTGGAAGTTAAGTCAGACGGAAGCAACGTGTCAGCGTACAAGTACCCGATTTACATGGGCGACTTAAAAGAAGCAATCACTTTGTTTGACCGAGAGAAGATCAGCATCGAACTTTCAACCGAAGCTGGCGACTTATGGGCGAAAGACCAGACAGGAATCAAGGTGCGTGACAGATTCGATGTGCAGGCATTCGATGAAGAAGCAGTCATCAAGGGAGAAATCACAGTTCAGGTTGCTGGCTAATGGCAACAGGCTTCAGGAAGGGAGGAAAAGACATGGAACTGGAAGAGCTGAAGGCATATTGTCGCATTGACTATGACGATGACGATGAAGTGATCAAGCTGATTTATGCAGCAGTGCTGGAAGAAATGACAGACCTGATAAAAGACTTCAATCCTGAAGCACTCACGAACCGCCAGAAGTTGTTGATCTGCATGTATGTCAAAGAAGCCTACGACAACAGGGACAGAACAGCACCGACAGACGACAAAGTCAGATTCGCGGTGCAGTCAATGATGTTGAAAGAAAGGTTGAAGTGATATGTCAAGCGCGAAGGTCAAAATATACAAATATCAGTACACGAAAGTTGACGGAAGGCGTGTGGAAGCAGAACCGATCTTGTATCACGAATGCTGGTGCGAGATCGGCAGCCTTTACGGAAAAGAACTGTACAAGGCAATAGAAATCAGGCTGGAAGACACGATTGTGTTTGACAAGGTCAGGTATTGCAAAAAGGTCAAAGAGATAGCGGCACACCTGAAGGACTACTTCGTGGAGTACGAAGGCGAAAAGTACAACATATTTGCAAGGGACTTCAGGCAGAATGACAAGCAATATGTACAGCTGAAAGCGAACCGCGTCACATAAATGTGTCAGATTCTGACACAGGGAAGGAAACAGCATGAAAGTGACTTTTGAATTTGAAGGACTGAAAGAACTTCAAAACAAACTGGAAACACTTGCAAGCGATTCGGAAATCAGAAAAACAAACAAGCAGATATTCCAGCGTTCTGTTGATTATACCGAACCACGAATGAAGGCAGTTATGGCAAGGTCGGCAGACAATTCAAAGTCAGGAAAGAAGGGATACAGACCTTCTGGACATGCTGCGGATAATATCCCCACGAAAGTGACAACAAAGGGCGGCGAAGTCGGCTGGACACTTCTGGGCGATGCAGAAAACTGGTTTTACATGAAGTTTGTGGAATGGGGGACAACGAAACAGCCCCCACAAGACTTCCTTTACAACACAATGGAAGAATGCCGCGGACAGTGGGACACGATAGCAGATCAGGAATATCAGAAGTTATTGAATGAAAAGCTGGGAGGATGACACATGGACATTGTGAAGAAGACACTGGATGCGCTTGAAGTGCTGGAAGCAGAAGGAATCACAGTGCAGCAGGGCTGGTATGACGCAGACATCAAGGGACTGCATGTGACTGTGTGGAATCTGGGGGACTACGGCGGCGAACATTCGGACGATGACGAAGAAGTCGAGATTGCAGCAGTGCAAGTGTGCATCTGGTCAAGTACAGATCAAATCAGGTTAAAAAAGAGAATCAGGCGACTTATGAAAAAGGCAGGATTCGCATTCATGGGCGCAAATGACAATCTTGAAACAGATACAAAAATATTTATGAATGCCGCAAGATTCATGGCGGCAGAAGAAGCAGAACAGGAGGACGAAGAAGAATGAGTGAAGCAGGAAAGCGGATCATCAGATCAAGAACAAAGTCGTTTCGTGACATTTATGTCGCACCAGTAACACAGAACGATGCGACAGCATACGCAGCAGGCACACCAGTCAAACTTGCGCGTGCTATTTCAGGAAAAGTGTCTGATAAATTCAGCGTTGAAAAGATTTACAGCGATGATGGAGTGGAGGACACAGTTGAAACCTACGAAGGAACAGACGTGGAGTTTGAAGTCAATTCGCTTGCACCGCAGGACAAAGCAATGTTGTTCGGTCATTTATACAAGAATGGCTGGCTTGTGAAAAACAAGGACGACAAAGCACCTGAAGTCGCTGTCGGATATAGAGCAAAGAAGCTGAATGGCAAGTATGAATTTGTATGGCTTTATGTCGGAACATTCGGTCAGGGATATGACGACAACTATCAGACACAGGAAGACAAGGTCACAACACAGACAGCAACGCTGAAGGGCAGTTTCTACGAACGCGCATGTGATGGAAACTTTGAAACACAGGTTGACGAAAGCAACCTTCTGACAGAACACACGGACGCAGCAGCAGCAATCAAAAACTGGTTCGGAAAGGTACAAGAGCCAACAGAAGCGGCGTAAAAGAACAATAGGAGGGCAAACACAATGAAAAGAAAGTTAATTATAAACGGCAAAGAATATGAAATGCCAAAGATGGACGTTGACACCTATATGGAATATTTGGAGGTTAGGGACGACATCATGGGAACTGAAAAGAAAAGCGGACTTTACACCGCAGAACAGTTCCGAAAGATGCTGGACTGCATTTGCATGGTTTACGGCAACCAGTTCACTGTTGACGAGTTGAAGGACAAGGAAACAGGACTGGGAGTTGCAGCAATCATCATGGAATTTGCACTGATCGAAGAATCGCTGGGCGATGAAGTCAACGGAAAGGTTGAGAAGCTACAAAAAAATTTTACAAGTGGCAAATAATACCCGAACTGACGCTGACGTGCAATGAAAAAGAATATATATGCGCGTCAGTATCGGTTGAAAAGTACAGAGCATATACAGAACTTATGGAAAAGAACAACGGCGATGATGTTGCATCTGCGTTTCAATTCAATGCAGCAATTATGAAAATGATATTCGGCATATCTGAAAGGGAAGTGCTGAAGGCAGATGTCGCAGAACAGCTGGCAACAGCAAAGATGATTCATTTTGTGATGCAGGACATCATCACACCGAAGTTCCTTGAATTAAACCCAAACAGACCAGATGAAGTCGAACAGGAGAAGTCAGCATTCGATGATTATGACGAAGAAAACGGCTACAACGAAGCTGAAAAGCAGCTGGACGATGAAAACATCTGGAAAGTGTGCCGCGACAATGTGGACAGGGTTGTAAAGCTGTGTATAAAAGGGCTGAACGATTCACTTTCAAATGTTATGAAGTCGGATATTATGAGCCTTTTGGATCATGTGGCGTTCGAGATCAAGACCATCAACGAAAAGTGATGAAAGGAACGTGCATATATGGCGCAGGCATCAATCAAGATCGGTGCTTCAATGTCAGAATATCAGTCGGCGATGAAAGCGGCGGTCGCAAGCATGAAAGAACTGTCGTCACAGTACAGTCTTGCTGCTGCAAACGCCAAACTGTACGGCACGAAATCTGACGCGTTAAAGGCGAAGATCAGCGAACTTACACAGAAAATGGATGTCCAGAAGACGAAAGTCGCGGATTGTAAAACACATTATGAAACGCTGACAACACGACTGGACAACAACAAGAAAAAAAGCGAAGAACTGAAGACAAAAGTCGCAGAACTGTCAAGAGCCTATGAGGAAAGCAAGGAAGCGACTGGCGAAAATTCAGAAGAAACAAAGAAATTAAAAACAGAACTGGACAAAGCGGAAAAGCAGCTGGCAACAACCGAAGCACAAACAACAAAGTATGAAGCAGCAGTCAAGAAGCAGGGCGCAGCAGTCACACAGGCTGAAGCTGACCTTGCGAACATGGAAGTGCAGCTTCGTGATGTCAATGCGGAACTTGCGCGCCAGAAGTTCGATGAATACGCGGAAAAGGCTGGAAAAGTCGGACAGGCAGTGCAAACAGCAGGACAGCACATGATGAAGGTCACAACCGCGATCGGCGGCGTGGCAGCGGCATCGGTAACAGTTGCAGCAAACTTTGAACAGCAGATGTCAAAAGTGCAGGCAATCAGCGGAGCAACAGCAGAAGAAACTGACAAGCTGACAGAATCAGCGCGTCAGTGGGGGCGTGATACAAAGTATTCAGCAACCGAAGCTGGCGAAGCGTTTGAATATATGGCACTTGCAGGCTGGAAGACGGATGACATGCTGGAAGGCATTGGCGGCATCTTGAATCTGGCAGCAGCATCCGCGATGGACTTGGGAACAGCTTCAGACATCGTCACAGACTATCTGACAGCGTTCGGACTATCGGCAAAGGACGCAGGAAAATTCGCAGACGAAATGGCTTATGCAATGAGCCATTCAAACACAACAACCGAAGCACTTGGAGAAGCATATAAAAACTGCGCTGCGACAGCGGCTTCAATGGGCTATTCGGTGGAAGAAACAACAGCAGTCTTGATGACAATGGCGAACGCTGGCGTTAAAGGCGGCGAAGCAGGAACAGCCCTGAACGCTATTATGACAAGACTTGCGACAGATACAAAAGGCTGCGCAACCGAACTGGCGAAGTATGGTGTTGAAGTGTACGATGCGCAGGGCAACATGAACAGCCTGTCAAGCATACTGACAGGAGTGCGCGGCGTATGGAATAACCTGACAGACGAACAGCAAGCGAACCTTGCAAAGACAATCGCAGGAACGAACCAGTTTTCAGCATTGCAAACAATCATGTCTGGCTTGTCAGATGAAGCGATTGCAAGCGGAATGTCCTTCAGTGACTATGCTGAAGCATTACAGAATTGTGACGGCACTGCATCCGACATGGCGGCAACAATGCAGGACAATTTACTGGGAAGACTGACACAGCTGAAGTCGAAGCTGGAAGATATTGGAATAACTGTGGGAAATGCACTGCTTCCATTCATGGAAAAGGCAGTGGCGAAGATTGGCGAACTTGCAGACAAGTTCGCAGCATTAAGTCCGCGGCAGCAAGAAACGATCCTGAAGATCGCAGGCGTTGTGGCTGCGATCGGACCTTTGCTGATAACAGTCGGGAAACTGATTGAAGCATCAGGAACAGTGTCAAAAAGCATCGGAAAAGTTGTCGGAAAACTGGCAGAAATGAGAACGACAGCGTCAGGAGCAACAGGCGGCATGTCCATCCTGAAGGGCGCGCTTGCAGCGATCACATCGCCAGTCGGAATAGCAGTCGCAGCAATTACAGGAATAACAGCAGTGATTGTGACACTGTGGAACACGAATGAAGACTTCAGAAATAAAATCACAGAAATATGGAACGGCATAAAAACAGCATTCACAGAGTTCGGGCAGCATATAACTGACAAACTTAATTCGCTGGGATTTGATTTTAAGAACTTCGGGGATGTGGTCAAATCAATCTGGGAAGGCTTCTGCAACTTACTAGCACCGATCATCGAAGGCGTACTTAATAACATAAAGATATTCATTGAAACGACACTTGATACCATAACAGGGATATTTGATTTTTTCACATCGGCAGCAACAGGCGACTGGGAAGGATGCTGGAATGCTGTAAAAAGTATATTCGAAAGCGTATGGGAAGGCTTAAAGAATTACATCGCGAACATTCTTGACACGATCAAAGGCGTTGTTGACGCATTTCTAAGCATGTTTGGAACATCGTGGGACGAAGTATGGAATAGCATCAAGACAACCTTTGAAAACATCTGGAATGGCATTGCATCGTTCTTTTCTGGCATACTTGACGGAATAGTAAACACAGTCACGACAGTGTGGACAACAATCAGCACGACAGTGTCGAATGTCTGGAACACGATCAGCACGAAGATACAGACGACATTGCAGACGATCCAAAATATTATCACGACAGTATGGAACGCGGTCAGCGGTGTATTCACGACAGTGTGGACAGCAATCAGCACGACAGTTTCAAATGTTGTGAACAGCATCAAGAACACGATCACGAATGTGTTCAATGCGGTCAAGACGACAGTCAGCAACATATTCAACAGCGTGAAGTCAACAGTGACATCAATCTGGAACAGCATCAGCAGCACGATCAGCAATGTTGTGAACAGCATCAAGAACACAGTCAGCAACGTGTTCAACACATTAAAATCAACAGTCAGCAACGTGTTCAACAGCATAAAATCAACAGCAACATCGGTCTGGAATGCAATCAAGAACGCAATAACAACACCGATCAACGCTGCGAAAAACGCTGTACACAATGCAATCGAAGCGATCAAGTCGAAATTCAACTTCACATGGTCACTTCCAAAACTGAAATTACCACACCCGAAGATCACAGGAAGCTTCAGCCTGAATCCTCCATCAGTACCACACTTTTCAATAGACTGGTACAAAAACGGCGGTATTATGAACGATTCAATGATCTTCGGAATGAACGGAAACAAGCTGCTTGCTGGCGGCGAACCAGAAACAGGCGGCGAAGCTATTCTTCCGCTAAAACCATTCTATCAGGAATTGAACTCAATACTTGATGAAAAGCTGAAGAATATAGAGTCAGGAACGAATGTGAAGGTTGAAAATCATACATACATTGACGGCGAAGAAGTGGCAAGCAAGACATACACGAAAGTGGATGAACAGCTTGTGGAAGATAAAAGGAAAGGAAGGTAAGGCAGCATGAAAGTGAATGGCATTGACGCAAGAAAATACAACGCGAAGCAGCTGACAGCCGAAGTGCTGCCACCTTCGCTTGCTGTCGATTATGAGATTGTAACAGGCGCATTTCTTCCGACAGAATTTGAAACAGATATGGAACTGGGACAGCTGAAGTTGTGCATGTACTTCAGGGGCAAGGATAGAAACAGCCTGATCAGGTCGATGTCGGCATTTTTGGAAAATTTCACGAAGTCAAGCGTTGTTGAAGTCGATGGCTACAAAGGAAAGTTCAAGGCATACACAGCAAGCAGTGACTATTCAAAAATGAAAGTGAAAACCAGATACAAGCTGAACATCACGCTGGAAGGCTATTTTTTTGACGATGAACTAAAGCTGGAATATGACGGAATCACACAGACAACGATTGACCGACAAGGGACACGAAAAGCACCAGCAATCATTGAAGTGTATGCGAAGAAAGCATTGAAGAATTACAAGATCAGCGGTTTTGAAGATGACATCATCGTGGAGCAGCTGGCAGCAGGACAGACAATCATCATTGACGGCGAAGAAGGACGCATCACGAACAATGGTGCAGACGCATTCGCCAGCGTTGACTTGTGGAAGTTTCCAGCAATCACGCAGACGCAGACAGTCTTGAAGTTTTCCAGTGCAGACGCAGTCGTTCGGATCAGGTACAAGCCTATGTGGATTTAGGAGGATGACAGATGCAGATTTTTAATGACAAAAAAGAACGTGTCGGAATCCTGAAGGGCTTCAAAGATAGAAAGATCGTGAAGACACTTGATTCAGGCGACAAGGAATTGACTTTCAAATATCCTTCGGACGGCAAGCAAGTTGACCTTCTGAAAGAAGAATACTACATCAGGACGAAAGAAGACGAATATGTCATCAGAAAGAGAAAGACAGGCACGCAGTTCAACGAATACACAGCGCAGCTGAATGTCGAAGAACTGGAAGGCGCGGTCTTTCCTTATGGCTTTGAAAGCAAGGAACAGACGATCAGGGCGTGTCTTGAATTTGCCTTTGAAGGAACAGGCTGGAAGGTTGGCGTGTGCCAGATCGCAAAGAAAAGGACAATCAACAAGGATGAAGAAACGAACGCATGGAAAGTCCTTCAGGACTGTTTGTCAACATATCGTGCAGAATGCAAGATCAACAGCCTGACAAAGACAATCGACATATACGAACAGATTGGATCAGACCGCGGACGATACTTCATCGAAGGACTGAATCTGAAGAAACTGACAGTGACTTCCGACACATACGATTTTTATACACGCCTGATCCCTTTAGGAAAAGACGGAATCGGAATTGAATGGCTAGGAAAGCCATATCTTGAAAATTATCAGTACAGCAGCAAGATCAAGACATATGTGTGGAGCGATGAGCGATACACGAACACGACAAGCCTGATAGAAGACGGCATCGCGAAACTGGACGAAATGTCGAAGCCGTATGTCGCCTATGCAGCAGATGTGATTGACCTTGCAAGACAGTCAGAGAAATACAGCAGCGTGTTTGATTATGACATAGGCGACACAGTCTGGATGATTAGCAGGAAGACACGCACAAAGGAAAAACAGCGAATTGTGAAGCTGACGGAATATCCTGAAACACCACAGAACAACACTGTCGAACTGTCGAATGCAACAAAGACATTCGCTGAAGTACAGCAGGAAGCAACAGATCAGGCGAAGTCAGAAGCAATCAAGATTGCTAACAGTAGCGCGAAGAAAGTTCTTGAAGATAGCTATTACACGAAGACAGAGGTTGAAACACACATAACAGCATCGAAGGAAGAAATCGAACTGGGCGTGTCAAAGACCTACGAAACGAAAACCATTGTCGATC
>UMHA01071199.1_pt1 | contig 31634 bp, 25 predicted proteins | sample 1965401 | NCBI WGS metagenome assembly UMHA01 (sample SAMEA4836085, study PRJEB28245) | human gut metagenome | biome: gut microbiome; material: fecal sample | place: Denmark | collected 2008 | reverse complement strand
AAACATAAGTTTTTACATTAGGAGATGCATTTTTTATTTGCTTGCTAGAAAACTGTGCTTCTCCGAACATGGTAGCATCCAAATATGTTTTCACTTCCACACATATTACTGGAACAATAATTGGAATTTCTTGAATATTGTCAGATTCTTTAGTATATTCAACTTTCAATATAACCTTTTTTCCAATACAAAAATCAACATCTTTAGATAATATATCTATGTGCATTTGATTATTGACTTTCATACCCGCATAAATTTTTTTGTTATGTATAACAAAAGTTTCATCTGTTATTAAAGACAAATCCTTAAATAAATAAGTGCTGATTTCTTCTAAAAAGGAGGATCTGAATTTTGATCGAGAGTCTATATTATAATCCTTTTGTGCTTTATAAAGTTTTATTAAATATTCATTTATTAATCTACTAGCTTCTTCGAAGATGTTCATATCTTCAGAAGCAAAATTTAATGAATTTAATTTATCTTTGTAACTAATATATTCTTCTTTATAAAATTTTTTTAGTTCTTCTTTAAGACCATTATAATCTGAATTTATTTTGTTCAGTAGATTATCCTCATGTACATACAACATAATAATTCCTCGTGTTATTCCATAAATAAAAATGAAATCCATTATGAAAAATATTATAATACTTAAAAGAAATTGAATAAAAATTTCTTTTTTATCTATCTAATAGTCTCCCAGCATCATTTATAACATCTTCAACATTAGCATTCTTAATAGTTGTAGCTATTTCATCATAATATTCTAGCAAAGCTTTATAATATATTGGTTCATAATCTTTTTTTCTACGGCCAATTCTTAATGTAAACATTTCATTCAGATTATTATCATATCTGGCTGCAATAATTTTCTCTTTAGCAACCTCATTATTTTCCATTAAAACATAAGTTTTTACATTAGGAGATGCATTTTTTATTTGCTTACTGGAATACTGTACTTCTCCAAACATAGTAGCATCTAAATATGTTTTCACTTCTACACATACTATGGGTATAATGATTGATATTGGATCATCCATATCAATTTTCAATTCAACTTTTTTACCAATGCAAAAATCAACATCTTTAGGAATGATATCAATGTGCATTTGATTATTAATTTTCATACCTGAATAAATATTTTTATTAAATATGCCAAACGTATTATTCCTTATTAAAGGCAAATCCTTAAATAAATAGGTACTGATTTCTTCTATAAATGTGGATCTAAATTTTGATTGGGATGTTATCTTATACCTTGAAGAAAAGCTTTCAACTTCTTCCAAATAATCATCCATCAATCTAGAAGCTTTTTTAAATACCTCAATATTTTTAGATGCATAATCTAATGATTTTAATTGGTTTCTATAGTTAACATATACATTCTGATAAAATTTATTTATTTCATGACCAACATTTTTATAATTTGAATTAATTTTATTTCTTAAATTACTTTCATGAATATATAACATGATATCCCTCATCCATCACATAAAAAAGCATTTGTATTACATAGTTTATTATTATCCTTTCGATTTACTTTTCTAAATCCTCCTTGAGTTCCACATTTTGGAAATAATTTATGTAATGGATCATCTCCCGCATTTTTTTGATTTACTCCCTCATAAATACAATCAATAATTAAATCAGCACATTCTAATTCTTCAAAACTTTTTTTCATATCAAATCCACCACATTTTTGAGTTTTATTCCTTTTTTATTCGTTTCAGAAAATTTTTCAAATTTAAATTTCCCTTTTAAATTTTACCAAATATTTACAATTATTTTAACAGTTATAATCGTCTATATCTTGTAATAATATTTATAAATTACTATTTTTTTCACAATCACAACAATTTTCCACAAACACATAAATATTCAATAAACACAACATTACTTATGGACGAATTAAAAGAAACAATAATCAAATTTCAAAAGGACAGGAACTGGAAACAATTTCATACACCTGAAAATCTTGCCAAATCCATTTCCATTGAAGCAGGAGAGCTGCTGGAACATTTCCAGTGGGACAACACCTACGAGTTAGAGAAAGTGGCTGATGAACTTGCGGATGTTTTTAATTATTGCATTTTAATGGCTGACAGTCTGAATCTGGATATTAAAGAAATAACATTAAATAAAATCAGAAAAAATGAATTGAAATATCCTATATCCAAATCAAAAAACAATTCAACAAAATACACTAAATTATAGAGGTTATGGCTTTGATTATTTATGAATCAACCAAGGAAAGTTTTCTGAACTCAGTTACAAATGACAGAATTACAGATGACATATACCAAATTTATCAAAAAAAGCTTGGAAAATCACCGAAAGCTCAAATCAGATCATGGACCAATTCCATGGAATATATGTATAAAGTTTTAAATGACTCTGAAATTCCGGACAATGCAGGAGTAGCTATTGAATTTACCATTCCTACCACTTCAAAAAGAATTGACTTTATAATTTCAGGTTTTGATGAAAAAGATTCAGACAGCGTCATAATCATTGAACTGAAACAGTGGGAAAGTGCCAAAAAAGCAGATAAGGATGGTATTGTCCAGACTTTTGTTGGAAAAAGACAAAGGGAAGTTGCTCATCCTTCCTATCAGGCCTGGTCTTATGCTTCACTGATTGAAGACTTCAATGAATCTGTTCAGGAAGATGAAATCAGCTTATATCCATGTGCATATCTCCATAACTATAAAATATCTGAAGATGACCCTATATCCGATGATTTCTATAAAGAGTATATTGACAAAGCTCCATTATATGGAAACGGAGATGTTATTAAACTTAGGAATTTCATTAAAAAATACATTAAAAAAGGTGACAATAAGAAAATTCTATACAAAATAGAGCATGGAAAAATAAGGCCTTCAAAAAGACTTCAGGATGTTTTAAACGGAATGCTTGAAAACAGTGAACATTTCATAATGGTCGATGAACAGAAAGTAACCTATGAACTGGCAAAACAGATGGCAAGAGATTCATATATTGATGATAAAAAAAGAGTGCTGATTGTCCAAGGAGGACCTGGAACCGGCAAATCAGTTGTAGCTATTAATCTGCTTGTAAACCTAACCGCTGATGATCTGGTGTCACTGTATGTTACTAAAAACCGTGCTCCCCGCAATGTCTACTTCAAGCAGCTGAAAGGCAGTTACACTCAGAAATATATCAGTAACCTCTTTAAAAGTTCAGGATCATTCATCAATGCCGAAAGCAATGAAATTGATGCTGTAATTGTGGATGAAGCTCACAGATTAAATAAAAAATCAGGATTATATGGAAATCAGGGCGAAAACCAGATAAAAGAACTGATTAATGCAGGAAAATTCTCAATATTTTTCATAGACCCTCATCAGAAAGTCCATATAAAAGATTACGGCAGCATTGAAGAAATTGAAAAGTGTGCAGAAGAGTTAAATGCAGAAGTCAGAAAAATCAGATTGCATTCACAATTCAGATGCAACGGATCTGACGGATACCTGTCCTGGCTTGATGATGTTTTGGAAATTGAAGATACTGCCAATTATGATGGATTTGACTATGATTATGATTTTGAAGTTATTGACAGCCCAAATGAATTAAGAGACTTGATTTTTGAAAAAAATAAAATCAACAACAAATCCCGACTGCTTGCAGGATACTGCTGGAAATGGGAAAAGGAAGGCCGTGAAAATACTGATATCCATGATATAGAAATTGACGGATTGTCCATGAGCTGGAATCTTGGAAATACTGATACCTGGGCTATTGATGAAGATTCCGTAAATGAAATAGGCTGCATACACACATCACAGGGTCTGGAATTTGATTATGTCGGAGTCATCATCGGAGAAGATATCCGTTTTGAAAACGGTAAAATCATAACTGATTTCAACAAAAGAGCATCAACAGACCAGTCTTTAAGAGGAATCAAGAAAATGTATAAAGAAAATCCTGATAAGGCTCAAAAAACAGCTGATGAAATTATTAAAAATACATATAAAACTCTGATGACTCGCGGAATGAAAGGCTGCTACATCTATTGTGCTGATAATAATTTGCAAAATTACTTTAAAAATAGATTAAATTCAATAAAAATGTCTTAGTAAGTGTTTAATTACTTACTAAGAAAACATTGGAAATTTAGTTTCTTCAATAAACCTTCCCATATTTTTATTTAATAAATCGGCCGCTTTTAAAACAATTTCTTTAAACTCTTCAAAATCCTCTTTGGAACAGAATTCAAATCCATGAGCTAAAATAGAATTATTTCTAAATTTAATAATATTCCTAATTTTATTTTCATTTTCCAAATAAAATTTACCTAAATCATCATTTAACTGTTCAAGCAGGACATAATCCTTAATTAAACCTAATTTAATATCATTATATTTTTTATCTCTTGAATTTTCTAATTCATCCAAATAATCGTCAGCCAACCCATATTCTTTTAAAATATCAATATCCACATTAGAACTATCAATATTATATTTTTCTAAAAGTCTAATTTGGGCAATCAACTCAAATGAACGATATAATCTAGCTACTGCATCATCAAACTTATTTTCTTTTCCTCTACGTTTAGAATTATTAATTATTGAAGCCAGCATATAATATTTCTTTTGTTTATGATCAACAAATCTCGTTTTATCATTTGAATCCTGATTCTGCTTATTTAAGATATTTAAAGCAATGATATTTTTTTGAAAATCAATAGCTAACTCCGGCCAGGTCTCTTTAAATATTTTCAAATCAAAATTTTCTAATGCTTTTTTGTAATTTACATTGTCAAAATAATAATATGTGTTGAATAATTTAGAATAAATCACTTTATTTTCATTTGTACTAATCATATCATCAATAAGTAACTTTCCAGCTTCAAAACGATTACTATTAAATAAATCTTTAATTTTATCCATTATTAATTCATCATAAATCGGATAAAGATTTTGTGAAATGCATTTTTCAGTTCCTTTAACAACAACTCCATCTTTTCTATCACCTGCAACTAAAAATAATTCTTTTCCAAATATCATTGAAGCAAAAGCTGCAGACATAGTCATTGTTTTGGTACCTGATGTATAATCAATTATTATTTTATAATCATCTTCCAATTCAAGAATTTTAGATTTAAATTCAAAAAAATAATCTTTAAACTCATCAATATTATCATTTTCTATAAATTCAGTTTCAAAATAATCATCAAAATCCTCATCATTAGATTCGTTAAAAATTTGTTTAAGAGTGTCTATTGTTGATTTTGATTTCTTTGAACCGAAAAAACAAATTAAATCCGGATCTTTTGAAACAATAGAACACATCAAACCATGTGCCAAACTCTTTTGATTATCTTTAAATCCAGTCCCCACAGTCATGAATAATGCTCGTTTTTTCCTTGCCATAAAATCACTTTTTAAAATTTATAATCATCAAAACTAATTTGTTAATAATAAAATATACAACTTATGGTTAAAATAAATTTTAAAAATTCACTTTAATTAACCTAAAATAACTTTTAATTAAGCGAATAGTTTTAATATATGGTTTTCTACAATTTAGAGAAGAGCTAAAGAATCAATATCCAAAATATTGTCACAATCCTTATTTTAATAGATGGTTTTCTGCAATGAAATTGAACATGTATTTTTAAAAGCGAAAAAACTGTCACAATCCTTATTTTAATAGATGGTTTTCTGCAATCTGACTTTACAGAAGGTAGTGAAATCCGTAACATATGTCACAATCCTTATTTTAATAGATGGTTTTCTGCAATTGAACAAAGAGGCACAATGCAAACTCATATGTGTCTTGTCACAATCCTTATTTTAATAGATGGTTTTCTGCAATATTCCATCGCAAACCTGAACCTGTCAGGTTACAGAAGTCACAATCCTTATTTTAATAGATGGTTTTCTGCAATCAGTAAAAAACTGAATGTTCCAAATAGCTGGAGTATGTCACAATCCTTATTTTAATAGATGGTTTTCTGCAATTCTTTTACGGATTAGTGAGGTGAAATAGATGTGTAATGTCACAATCCTTATTTTAATAGATGGTTTTCTGCAATTGTACACGAGAGAGTACAAGCCAAATTTATGATTAGTCACAATCCTTATTTTAATAGATGGTTTTCTGCAATTTAGACAAACAAATGTTAAAAACCAAAAAACTCGCAGTCACAATCCTTATTTTAATAGATGGTTTTCTGCAATAAATGATATCAAATTCATCAAAACAATAGAAGAAATGTCACAATCCTTATTTTAATAGATGGTTTTCTGCAATAAGGAAACAAATGGGCTATTAATGAATTTATCAATATGTCACAATCCTTATTTTAATAGATGGTTTTCTGCAATATAGCTACAAAGAGCTTAACAGACTTTTTAATTCCAGTCACAATCCTTATTTTAATAGATGGTTTTCTGCAATTATGTCAAAAGTAATTGTTAATAATGCTTTTAGTACGTCACAATCCTTATTTTAATAGATGGTTTTCTGCAATCCTATATTACTGCATACTGCAGAAAAGTAAGTGTTGTCACAATCCTTATTTTAATAGATGGTTTTCTGCAATATTCGACGATATATTAACCGCTAAAACAGAAATGTCACAATCCTTATTTTAATAGATGGTTTTCTGCAATCAAAGACAAGCAACATACAATCACGATTAGACATCGTCACAATCCTTATTTTAATAGATGGTTTTCTGCAATAAAGAAATAAATTTGAGCATCAAACTGTTGAATAGTCACAATCCTTATTTTAATAGATGGTTTTCTGCAATTGGTTGTTTGTTGGCTTGTTGGCTTGTTTGTTTAATTGTCACAATCCTTATTTTAATAGATGGTTTTCTGCAATAATCTCTCTCCTACGGGATTGTGGGCAGTTAAATCATGTCACAATCCTTATTTTAATAGATGGTTTTCTGCAATATTAGAAAAATATATGGGGGAAAAAGAATGAATGGAGTCACAATCCTTATTTTAATAGATGGTTTTCTGCAATACTTTTAATGGCAAATTAGAAGATTTTAATTTAAGAGTCACAATCCTTATTTTAATAGATGGTTTTCTGCAATTAAATCTAACATTAACACTTTTTTATACACTAAAAAAGGTCACAATCCTTATTTTAATAGATGGTTTTCTGCAATATGTATGCCTATCAAGAAAAAACTATTGATTTAATGTCACAATCCTTATTTTAATAGATGGTTTTCTGCAATTGATTACATGATATTTGGTGGAGAAGTAAATGGATATGTCACAATCCTTATTTTAATAGATGGTTTTCTGCAATATAGATACAGATTATTTCTCCCCATTCTTAAATAGAGTCACAATCCTTATTTTAATAGATGGTTTTCTGCAATACACTTGAGGGCACTAGTTATCAGGTCTATAAAAAGTCACAATCCTTATTTTAATAGATGGTTTTCTGCAATGGAATACTTAAATAATAAGGAGGTGGTAAAAAAAGTCACAATCCTTATTTTAATAGATGGTTTTCTGCAATAGCCGAAAGAAAACAATTAAATAGTATTCGTAAGGGTCACAATCCTTATTTTAATAGATGGTTTTCTGCAATGATATAAAAAAATCCGAATATGGCGTCTACGAAACTGTCACAATCCTTATTTTAATAGATGGTTTTCTGCAATAAGACCTCAGCATAATAAACATAGAAGCAAGTAAGTCACAATCCTTATTTTAATAGATGGTTTTCTGCAATCTTATAGGAAATAACCATGATATTATAAGGTTATTGTCACAATCCTTATTTTAATAGATGGTTTTCTGCAATATTTTAGGAATAGGACAAATAGGCCAACTTTTAGTGTCACAATCCTTATTTTAATAGATGGTTTTCTGCAATAGGAAAGAACTATCGAATGCTAACTTGACAATGGGTCACAATCCTTATTTTAATAGATGGTTTTCTGCAATGAAGCTACAGAACTTGAAATTGGCTTAAGGGGGGAAGTCACAATCCTTATTTTAATAGATGGTTTTCTGCAATAATTAACAAACAATGGCAGTATATGTCAAATTACCAAGTCACAATCCTTATTTTAATAGATGGTTTTCTGCAATATACAGAAGAGTTCATTGATAGGATTATGGAAGGGTCACAATCCTTATTTTAATAGATGGTTTTCTGCAATAATTATAGGTGATAAAATATGCTAGAAATAATAAAAAGTCACAATCCTTATTTTAATAGATGGTTTTCTGCAATAAAAAAAATGTTTAGAGAATATCGACTAATAAACATTGTCACAATCCTTATTTTAATAGATGGTTTTCTGCAATATGATATAGAAGATTTAAGCAATTTCGGAAACTTAAGTCACAATCCTTATTTTAATAGATGGTTTTCTGCAATAGAGATTAAAGGACAAGAGGACAATATTTATTATCGTCACAATCCTTATTTTAATAGATGGTTTTCTGCAATTTAAGTGGACTTTTCCATTTAATTAGTGTATGTATTGTCACAATCCTTATTTTAATAGATGGTTTTCTGCAATAACACCTAGGATATTTAAAAAATAACCCTTATAACAGTCACAATCCTTATTTTAATAGATGGTTTTCTGCAATTACAGATTAATAAAAATCAGCAAATATACCGATAGGTCACAATCCTTATTTTAATAGATGGTTTTCTGCAATATGATAATTGTTTATGTTTAGATGATTTTAATTGCAGTGTCACAATCCTTATTTTAATAGATGGTTTTCTGCAATACAGTAGAAAGAGAAACCCCAGCAATTAAATTATATGTCACAATCCTTATTTTAATAGATGGTTTTCTGCAATAAATAAAGAGGACAAAAAACAATACGATTTGCTTAGTCACAATCCTTATTTTAATAGATGGTTTTCTGCAATTTATTAATGGTGTTAATACGGTTAAAACTAAAAATGTCACAATCCTTATTTTAATAGATGGTTTTCTGCAATAATTTGTAATATGATGTTTGAATGCCACAATATGATGTCACAATCCTTATTTTAATAGATGGTTTTCTGCAATAGCAAATACTGATTTTATGGAAGTACGCTTAAAGTGTCACAATCCTTATTTTAATAGATGGTTTTCTGCAATTAGGTTACCGAGAAGCAACCATAAACACAAAAATGAGTCACAATCCTTATTTTAATAGATGGTTTTCTGCAATATATAACATAATGTATATAATTATTACACTTTTTATGTCACAATCCTTATTTTAATAGATGGTTTTCTGCAATAATAAGTAAGTATGTGAACCGTAAAAGTAAATCAGAGTCACAATCCTTATTTTAATAGATGGTTTTCTGCAATAAGTATCATGGTTTAGTGATTTCAAGCTATAAGCAGTGTCACAATCCTTATTTTAATAGATGGTTTTCTGCAATGTATAACGGAAAACTTACTGATTTTAATCTAAAAGTCACAATCCTTATTTTAATAGATGGTTTTCTGCAATTGGTGATAAAAAATGTTTGAAATATTCCAAAAAATAAGTCACAATCCTTATTTTAATAGATGGTTTTCTGCAATAAAATAAATAATGAATATATATTAGAGTGTAGTATTGGTCACAATCCTTATTTTAATAGATGGTTTTCTGCAATATAGGTGAAAAAATGTTCATAAAAATAAATAATGAGTCACAATCCTTATTTTAATAGATGGTTTTCTGCAATAACCGTAAGTCAATACGAAGAAGAATTGTTATATGAGTCACAATCCTTATTTTAATAGATGGTTTTCTGCAATAGCCGCGAAAATTTCTCAAAATTTCACTTTTTTATGCAAAAAACTTGTATTTAGTGACAATTTCTGTGAACTTTACTTTACCCAACATCTATATATAAATTATTGCACAAATTATTTAAATACTTTTCTATTAAAAATAAGTATAATTAAAGCAATAATAAATATAATTAAAGAGTAATGCCATTAAAATTACATTAAATGAATTATCTATAGAAAACTAGCTAAAATATTGATTTATCTGAAAAATAAAAAGTATTAATTATTTATAAAAAAATATTATTTTAAGAAAAATTAGGCAATCTTCACCACCTTCTTGAAAATCCAACATAATTTTTCTCGTCTCCTGTCAAATATTTTCCAAGTAATCTGCCCTGATAAAGAATTATATCCTCATAACTCATTTTTTTATCATTAAAGTTAATTTTAGAATTTAGTTTATCCATTATTTTAGCTATTAATAATTTACGAGCTTTATCCTGAATCCTGATTTGACCTTCATCAAATTCAAAATCATCAACATCAACCTGATTTTTATTTACAATAGCTAAAACTGTTTTATCAACTATCTGCTGTCTGAATTCTTCAATTAAATCAAATACCAAACTTGCCCTTCCATATCTGTCAGAGTGTAAAAAACCACAGTACGGGTCAAGACCTGCCAAATATATGGATTTCCACATTTCACTTTGAAGAACAGCATATCCGTAATTAAGAAGGGAATTAACAGGATCTGTTGCACCACGACCACTCCTTAGGTTAAATCCCCATTTTTCATCTAAAACATACTGAAATCCAATCCAGTATTCAACTGATGCTTGTCCTTCAAAACCTAATATTTTACTTCTTAAATTATCGCTTGTATCTTTTTTTAATCCATCTAATTTATCTAAATAATAATTCAGTTTATCCCTTTGTGCAGTTAAAAATTCATCATTTGACCTTGATTTTGCAAGTGTTCCTAAAACTGCTTTTTGGTTTTCAATTTTAGCATTGATAAAAGCTTTTGCTATTTGACCGCTTCTTTTATCAGCCAATGCAAAAAATTGTTCTTTTTTAACTATCACATTTTTCTTTTCTGGAGGAGTTAATCTGTAATCGACATATCCTTTCCAATTTATTGATACACAGTCTATATCATGATTGGCCAGTAATGTTAATGCATCAAAAGTTATTGAACCTTTTCCAGTTAATAATATTTGAGATATATCTTCTGCTCTGAAATAGTCAACTTCCTTACCATTTTCTTTTATAACAATTTGATTGTCTCTTTTTGCAACAGATTTCCCAAAACCGTCTACAACTAATTTCATTAAAAATCACCTCAAACAAATACATATTCTTCTTTTTGCGGCAGTGACATGGCCCCTTCAATTAATATGGAATCAACACAGGATTCACAAATTGGAAAAAGAGCTATACTGTCTTTGTCTGAAGATAAGTAAAAGTCAAACTCACTTGCAAGTTCAAATCTCTCTTCAATTTCCAGCAGTCCGCAAAATACTGATTTTTGAATTCTTCTAAGTCCATAGTACCTTAATCTTTTTATAAGATTATTTCTTGGAGCGTCTTCTGAAATATCATACATTACAATAACCATCATTTTTATAGAAACCTACTCTTCGCCAATAATTTGTTTAACAGATCCAAAACCCTGTGAAACTCCTTTACCAAATCCAAAGTAGTCAGGAATTTTAAATCTTACTTTAAATTCTCCTGTGAAACCAAGCATTTTAACTGATTTATAATTAACACTAACTGGTTCTAAGTGAGTTTTAACATAAATTCTACGGTTTACAATAATTCCTAAACCTTTTGCCATAGATAATATATTGCCTATAAGAATTTTGTTTAAGAATAGTTTCTTTTCCTTCCAGTCATCCATTTTTTTATATTTTTTAAAATTTTGTGTGTTAAGTGCTAACCAAGGAGTTATAAATTTGTAATGAAACTCTTCATTAGATGTATTAATATCAAATTCTTTTTCATGCATAATTTTTTCCTCAATTAAATAATTTTTATCTAATTTAAACTCATATAAATCAGAAGAAATATCTTTTAATACTTTAGCACCTTCACCAACACCTAAAATTAAAGGTTGACCATTAATAATTTTATATTGAACTAATGGATAAGAATATAAAAATCTTTCATTACCATAATGATTATGTAATATAGATTTATCTTTAAACTGATTTCCAATATACCCTCTAATTTTACTAGCAGGAACTTTTATCTCTTTATCTGTTTTAATCATAAGACTGCAAATATCAACTTTCATATTATTCTCCCATCACCTAAATTTTGGAAACTCTGCAAGTTTCATATATTTTTCTATATCTGGATAAAATAATTTGGAATTATTTAAAACTTTTTTATATAAATCAACTGCATCATCTTTATTCATAGGATTTAAACCATGAGCCAATATAGAATTATTTCTTTTATTCACTGCAATATTTAGTTGTCTATCTTTTATTGATTGATTGGATAAATTATCATCTAATTTTTCCAATATATTATATGCTTGAGATTTATGAACTTTAAAAGAATCCTTATTGTTTTTATAATCATTAATTCCAAAAGATTCGACCAAATATTTAACATCATCTCCTGTTTTTTTATTGAAATTATTTCTATTAATATGGAATATTTTACTTGTTTGAAATCTATTTAAATCTATTAAACCAAAATCATTTAACCTAATTTGAGCTATTAATTCAATAACACGATATAATCTTGCTACAGCATCATCATAAAAACCTTCTTCAATTTTTCTACAAGCATTATTCAATAAATCCGGAAGATAATAAAACATGGAATCTTTAGCATCTGTTAAAATTTTCAATTTTAAAAACTTTAAATTATTTTCTAATTGATTAATAAATCCATTTACATCCTCAAAGTCATGTTTTAAAAGATTTATAGGGCAATTATTAATAATTTCATTTTCTAAATAAACTGGAAGTTTAGATTTTTCATATCTTTTTGTAGTTTTATTATAATATTTAATTTTATTATTGAATATATCCCAACACTGATAAAATTTAACTAAATTAATATAATACTCTGCTTGTTTTTTTAAATTTAAATCAGATAATTTTAATTTAGCATTTTCAAAATTTTTTAAAGCTGCTTCAAACTGATAATGATTAAAAAAGTTTTTACCTCTTTTAAATTCTAAAAGAGCATAAGTTTTATAAGGATCATATTGGATTTTTATAGATTCAAAACCATTTTTAACAGTTCCAACACCACATTTATTTCTAGATTTCAAATCAGATTCCTCTTTAGAACCTACATAAATATATTCAAAAGAGTTGGTATATTTATCACCAGTTGAAGCTAAAATTAAACCAGTTACCATAGGTTTAGTTCCACCCGTAAAATCAATAGTTATATTATCAAAACCCCTATCATGCAAATTCCTAAGAACCTCTTTAGATACTTTGTAAGCCTCATCCAAACTTTCATGAAATTTTAATTCTTTTCTTACATATTTATAACCTTTTGTTTCATGAATTATTAAATCAATACTTTTGAAAGATTCTTTTGTATGGATAAAATAAACTAAATCTGGTTTTATTTCATTAATAGAATAAATAAGAGGTTCAGGAGAACCTCCTACAGTCATAACAAGAACTTTTTTATTTGACATTGAACCATATTTCCCCCTTAATTATCTTTAGATAATTGAACCCATCCTAAAGGCATGTCTGAATTGACAATTAATTTTTTAGTTTTGGGAAAATCATAATTATAAAACTTACCTATTCCATTATCATTCCTAAATTTAGTGAAATCATTTAAAGATTTTCTTGAATTTTTAATATTTAACATTTGACTAACTGCTAAAACACCAGACCCCTGTCCTAATCTAATAAAAGGTTTGTCAATGCTATTTAATTTATAAATATTATTGTAAAAATCTTCAAGAGCATATAAACCATTTTTTTCTGCAAAATTAATTTCTTCATCAAATAAATCCATTGAAAAATCATAGACACATTTAAAAATATCATCAATATCATAATTAGATGTTTTTCTATCTAAATTAGGATTTGCTGAATTATAATATTTAAATTTTAAAATTGAACCTTTATCAATTGTTTCTAAAAAAGTAAAAGTATTTCTTTTAGTTCCAAATGATTCAACACCATAAATAGCAGGTTCTTTAATTCCATTAAATGTATCTGTAAAATTTAAATTTCGCATAAAACTATCCAACTTTTTATTTTGATTATTGATTATTTTGTTAACATCATCATTTTTCGTATTAATCAAATTTAATTTAGAATATAAAATGGAATTCCTAATAGCTCCCTTAATTGAAGACCCAGGAATATAAGATTCATTTTTTGTTTTAATATTTTCTTTTATACAACCAATATTATACTTATCTTCAATATCATTACCATAACATAAATTACATTCATATAATGAATTTTTTAAAAAATTAAAATACAAATTTTTATCAACTGTTTTAACAGAATTTAAAAGAAATTTATGTAATCCTCTTGGTTCTTTATCATTTTGTTGATTTTTAAAATTATCACCATTTTTTAAAACATCCAAAAAATCCATAAATAACTCAAAATCAAGATGATAAAGTTTTCGAGCAATAAAATCCAAATTTGATCTTGATAATTTAGTTATGCCTTTTCTTTTAATGAAATAAAATTCAGAACAATAATATTCATTTCCAGTCCCTATAAAAACAGGTGAAAAAACTTCTAATTTAATGTTTTCAGAATTATCATTAAACATATTAATCCTCCAAATTATATGGAATGTTAAATGCATAGCCAATTTCTACAGATTTTGAACTAGTATCCACTACTGAACCATAAATATTAGCAAAATTAGGGAAAACAGATCCTTCTTTAAAAAATCTAGTTTGTTTCCTTAAGCCATGAGTATCCCTTGATCTTTTTAAACCTAAATCATAATAAGAATTACCAAATTTAGAAATATTTTCTAAATCTAATTCATTTGGAATAAATCTGGATAATGTTACAAAATAGGAATAATTTTTATTAAACTCATTAAACATGTCATAATCTTCAATTATAAACTCAAAATGACCATTTCCTGTTGAAATATCTTTTCCAAAACCTCTATCTCTTAAAAAATTTAAAGCAGCAATAAATAAGTTTTCTGAAGATGAATCATTAAAATCTACTAAAAAGAATAAACCTTTATTGTTATTGAATCTATAATTCTCTGAATAAAATATATTTACAGATTCATTAGTAATTCTATTTATAACATTATGGTTGTTAATTTCTTTAGAAAAAAACCCATCGTTTAACAATTCATTTGAATCATAAGTCAATAAAAATTTCTCATTATATTCATTTATAATAAACTCAATACCGATATTATCTAAAACATGACCATAATCATAATTACCATTTAATAAATTTAAAAATATATTTTCTTCGATAAACTCAATTTTTTTAAATTTTTTTAATAAACTAATATCATTACAAATAGGATCATTAATAATTATTTTAGGATAAAATCTAATGTACTTATTATCATCAATTTTTAAAAATGGGAAAGTCGAAGATACTTTAAATGGAATTTCATCTTTATTTTTAAACATTTGCAAAATATCATTTAACTTATCTGGAAATAATTCTGAAAGTGCATAAATTATTGCACCATACAAACTATCTGATGATAAAAATGGGAATCTAGATTTAGGTTCTAAATAAACAATTTTCATTTTTATCCCAACTACATTTATAAATTAAACTCTTGTATATCAAATTCAGAAAGTAAACCTATGTCATAATGACTAATTTCTGCATTATTTGAGATATAACACTCTCGAGATTTAAAACAACATGTTAAATTATCAAAATGAACCTGACCATATCCTCTAGAGCCACTACCTCCCAAATAATTTTCTTCAAGTAGCTTCATTGCTGTGAATATTTCTTTAAAGTTTTCTTTATCTTCATCACAATAAATGCCAAATACTATTTCAAAATCAAATTTCGAAGATTTTGGAATTCTTTCTGAAGGTCTTGGGTTAAAAGCTGATCCTTTAACTCTATTAATCGTATTTTCAACTTTTAATTCTGTACCTCTATTAATATCGTTATTGACATTCCAAAATTCTTCTTTAGTTTCATTATCTGGAAATGCATCTCTAACTATAATTCTTGTGGGACCTTCATAAATACCATTATCATTTGAGAATCCAAAAATTTTACATGGTAAGCATTTACCACAATTAATGGACCAACATCTTTTTTATCAATCATTTCACTTCTTATATTATTTAAAGAATCTTTATTAAATAATTCAAATAATGATCGTAATTTTCCTTTTAATGAAGAACCTGGAATATATGGCAAATCTGTCTTTTTATCACGCATAACCATTCTATCAATCCCACCAATTTCTAAAGAGTCATTAGATTCTCCGATATATAATCCAGTATCACAAACAATTTTTCCTTTTAATATAATATTTCCTTTAAATTCAATTTCCATATTTATTCCCCCATTATAAAGAACGTGGTTTATTTGCTTTATAAAATGCAACAATAGCTTCTAAAAATTCTACAAACCTATTAAAATCCTCTTTAGATTGTACTTTATTCATTGCTGATTCTAATAAATTATAAAAATCTTCACTGATTAATTTTCTACCTTTAGCATATGCCAATTTAGGCATTAATAAAAAAAATTTAACTTTTAATTCATTCCAATTTTTAGTTTTAGTCTCTAAATTTATTTCTTTAACTGCTGCGAAGAATTTTCTTAATTGTGTTGTTTTTATGTCATCATTTTTTAACTGCCTAGTTAAAATATCAACATCACCATCAAATCTAACAAAATCATCAACATTATACTCTTTTAAACTATTTAACTTATTAATTTTTTTTGTAACTTCAACTATCTTTTTAGTCATTTAATCACCTTAATCTTAAGCTAACCCATGAAACAGGAATTTTAATCCATGGCATGAAGCATTTACCCTCTTTCATGAAGCAATCCCTTAAATTATCATCTTTTATTAATCTTAATTTATACACAAATTTTGGAATAAAACCATTGAACTCTTTTTTATGGCAGTTTTCATCAACCCATTTACTTTCATCATTAATAACCTTTGAATTATATTGAAATGAATTTTGCCATGCAAATAACAATGAATAAACAAATCCTTTTGATACTTTTTCATCAATAACAAGTTTCTCTAAATCTGAACTAAAATTCATGATTTCATCAAAACTTTTAAATTGATTATTATCCCATGGTAAAACTTCATTGAATAAAGTAATTTTACTTTTTCCACAAGATTTTGATCTTTCCAAATAACTTTCAGAAAAATTAACAGCTTTACCAATAGGGAATTTAGGAGCTACAATACTTATCCCTGCAGATAAATCAATTGAAGGATTGCATGCAGTCCATTGCTTAAATTCATTTCTCAATTTACTTGCAAAATCAATGATATCATCATAAGGGCCTAAAACTAATAAATCATCCCCTCCAGAATAAGTTATATGAATTGTTGGAATTGCATATTCTTCCAATTTCTTTTTTTCATTATCATTTAATTCTTCTTTTGGCTTAAAAACATGAATTACATTTTCTAATTTATTATCATTTTGAATATTTAATTTGATTTCATCAAACTTTTCATTATCAAAAACCTTTGAATAAACTTTAAAATCAGATGCAATGTTATTTACAAATCCTGAAAAAAACATGTCCAATTGAGAACTTAATGAGGAAATTCTTGAAATTGAACAATTATTTCCATAAACCTCTCTTAAACCTTCAGATAATATTAAACCTAAAGTATCCACATCCATTTTTAAAACACCTAATTTATTAGACCCTTTACTAATTTCTGCTAAATGTTCAAAATATAAGGGCATATGATAATATTTTTTAAAATTAGGAACTGTATTGCCCATAAAACTAAAACTAAACGAAACATTATCATTAAATTCATAATTGGCTAAATTTAAAAAGTTTGTATCATTTAACTTTATAACTTCCACTTGTTTACACTTTTTGGATAATCCATTAATTGTATCAACTAATTTAGAATCATTTTTTATAAAATAATAACCTATTTTAATAGGGCGTATAATATAAATCCCTTTATAATTATCATTATTAAAAACATCTTCAGGAATATCAATACATTTAATCATATACTTTGCATTAACTGAATTTTGACCTAATTTTTCATGAGATTCACATATATCACAAGTTTTTTCATCAGATTTACAATCATAAGGCATTCCACAAACTGAACATAAATCATCATATTTAATTTCCTCATCGAAATTAAAGACATCATCAAGATTATCTGAGAATTTATGTTTTTTATCTTCATTTAATTTATTGGATAATTTTCGAGTTATCTGACCAAATTTATCTAAATCATCACCACAACATTCTATTGAAACTAAAGCTAAATATAATTCAGCATTAAACTCATCAATAAAGAATTTATTAATTTTTGATTTAATTTCGGCTAATTTTTCTTTTGCAGTTTTCGTATTTGGTCCGATTATTGTAAATCTTCCACCACCACAAAATAAAATGTTAGCTTCGCATAATTCAAGTTCATCTGCAATATATGTAGCTATTGCATCACAAAGCAGTGTCAGATAAAGAGATCTTCCTCTTAAACGTTTACTCATTCCGCTTTGTGCTTCCTGAGGTGAAGAGATTTTAAAAATAAATTTTTGAATTCCCGAAATATCTCCTTCAATAGCTAAATAACAGTTTAAATCATCCTTTTGAGTTAATTTAACATCACCATCACGATTAAATAAATATCTGGAAACTGCTAAAGCTGCAGTTGTTTTTGAGTGGTCATATAATGAAATATCACTTTTAGATTTATATGCTGCTGAAGGCATAGTTGAAGCATATTTTTTTAATAAAGCAAGCAATGTATTAAAATCGGTTTTATTTTGAATTAATTCAAATTCAGAGTTAAATTCATCCCATAAACGATTATATTCAGGTACTAAATTCCACCCTCCCATAGTGTCCTTTTTAGTTGCAGGTTTTAAATTATTAAAACTTCCATCATCTAAAGACAATTTATTTAATGGGATATACTGTTCGTCAACTTTGCCATTACCTTCCAAAACAATTTTAGAAAATAATGAAATTAAAGGAGTTTTATTAACTTCTTGCGTATCATCAATATCTTCCCTTTCAGAAGCGGAATGATGGTCTGCTTTTTTTAAAATACTGCACAAATCAGGATAATTAGATTTTGTATGGTTATGATGATATAAAACCAAATCCACAATATCATCATTGTAGTATTTATCTAAAAAGTCACAGGACCATTTGGCATGTGCTCCATTTTTACCATAATCATCCTGAGAATATTTTTTATATTCTTCAGAATGGCTCTTGTCTGTTCTTTGATAGAACTTTCCAATATCATGGAGTAATGCAGCAATTTTTAAATTTTCTACATCTGTAATTTTAGATTCCTCCTATCTTATTTAATATAATTCTAGTTTAAATTAATAAACATATAAATTTTTTTAATTGATTTTAAGGACATATAATAAATTTTCAGCAATTCTGCAATTAATTAAAACATTATATAATCCATTAATTCTAACACATTAATAACAATTATGTACCTTTATTGTATATAAATATTACTAAAATTATTTAAAAAAAGTTATATACTAAAAATTGAATAACTACCATTAAGGAGTTAAAGCATATGTTTTGTGACAATTGCGGATGTGAACTTGCAGATAATGCAACTTTCTGCTCCAAATGCGGAAAGAAACTAAAAAATAAAAACATATACATTGCACTGATACTGACATTCATACTGACAGGACTTGGTTCAATCTATGCAAGAAATACCAAAAAAGGATTAACATTACTGATACTCAGAGTACTTTTTGCTGCTTTGGCATTTTTTTCAAATATATTCGGCATTTTATCCGTTTTGGTTTGGGTTTACGGATTTTATGAAGTATATAACGATGTTCAAATTGCCAACAGAAATTCCAGTCCGAATCTGATTAATGATTTTAAAAACTGGAATCAGCAAAATAAGATAATAGCTATTTTAATAATATGTGCAATTTTAATCCTAACCCTCAACAGTCTCATCAGCTTTTCATCAACAGACAGCTATCCTTCAGATGATTCAGACACATCCAACTATGTAAGCTACAGCTATGAGAGCCCTTCATCACATTACAAGGGAGTGGATACATCACCCGACACACTTGCCAAAAATGATCCTGACTCATATTATGACTATTATGAATATGGGGACAATCCTGATGTTGATGATTATCTGGAATCAGAAGGTTATGACTGAATAATAAAAGTTAAAAAACGCATTTTATGGCTGTTAAACATACTATTTTTTCCCATTTATTTCATTAATTTTGAGCACAGAAGGAACTGATTTATTGATAAATCCGTATTTATATCCTTTTTGCCAAGTAATTCTTTTAAATCTCTTAAATACATCCTTAAAAAGAATGTTCAGCAATATTTTCCAGGGTTCATTCTCGCTGAAGAATGCATAATAACCTTTTGACTTATAGTACTGAACGGCAAATTCCTCACTGTTATAATAGCTTCCCTCAAACATAAACAATGGCCTGCAATATTTGGAGTTTATCCTGGTGCTGAGATTTATAAAATTCAGATTCCCAGAAGCATGATTTTTAAACTGCATTTTTCTAAAATAATGTTTGCTGACCTGATTTGGTGTTTTTTTTAATTTTTAAAGTTTCCAGGTCTTCTAAAAATTCTTCAATGTTTTCAACTTTCAAAGCATCTTCGTTATTTTGCAGTATAAATTCATTTCCGTCATAAGATCCTTCAGGTCTTTCATCAGGAAGGTAGGAATAAATCTGTCTTTTATATTCTTTTGCAAAATTTACAGTATGCATTGTTCCGCTTTCAACTCCGCACTCAACAACAAAAACTGCATCTGAAAATGCCGCTACAATTCTGTCCCGTTCAACATAATTTCCTCTTCGAACTTTTGTTTCAGGTTCATATTCAGAAATCAGACATCCTCCAGTTTCAATAATTTTTTCTGCCAGATTTTTGTTTGAAGCGGGACTCACATTATCAACACCACTTGGAAGAACTGCAACGGTAATTTTATTTTCATCAACAGTTGTTTGGTGTGCAATTTTATCACATCCAAAAGCCAATCCGCTTACAACAGCTTTATCTGAGGTGCTGACAATATTTTTTACCAATTCCTTCTCAAATTTCTGACTTGATTTTGATGGCTTTCTTGTTCCTATAATTCCAATATTTGCTTTTGTCAATGCATCTGTATTTCCCCTAACATATAAAATAACCGGCCTTTTATTTCCCATTACATTTAATTTTTCAGGATACTTTTCATCAAAAACAGTTATAACTTCAATTTCTGAATTTAAAAAATCATCATATAACCTTTCAGCATTATCCATAGCTTTTTTAATCTCTTCAGTTGAGAATTTAGAATTCATTTCTACTTCAGAAACCAAATCATAAAAATCATCACAATCTTTAAGCAGATTCCAGTATTTTTTATAAATCGTAGCTTTTCCAACTCTTTTAAGATTCTTTAAAAATAATATTTCTTTAAGTTTAATCATTATTACACCATTTTGTTTTAAATAATGCAAATTTGTAAATATTTTCCTTATTTGCACCATTGTCAATTAAAATATCTTCACAGGCATCCATTACTGTTCCCCTAGTTGAAATATCATCCAGTATAATAAATGCAACATCATCCCTTTCTAAAATTTCACTCTTTGAGCATTCAATGGAATTTTTGTGTTCAATGTAGCTTGGCCTTGACTTATACTTATATGATGTAGTTACATCATAAAACATTGGTTGTGTTTTAGACAGATGTGATGTACTTACATCAGAAATTCTGGTCAAAAGGTTTCCGCAGTTTATAATTTCTTTTTTACAGCAAAAATCAGTTTCTGTTTTGCCTTCATCATACCAATTTTCAATGCAATTTATACTTTTTCTCATTGTAGCTAATGCATCTCTTTCAACAGTAGATGACGGCACACTAACCAAAGCTAATTTGCTAATGTTATTGGGAATAACCTGATTGGATAACACAGATAGGACTTTCATCAGTTCATTATTGAAATAATCAAAGTCATCATCAGGACATAACTTACGAAGCATTTGACCGTCACTGCCAAAATTTATTACACCTCCACTACAATCTATTTGCCCAGTATAATCTGTTTTGTCAGCCCCGTAGCTTTTATAATGCAATACTTTGTTCGATAATTCATCTTCCTTTTGATTTTTGGAATAATAGTCAAATAAATAATAAACACCCAATTGTTTTTTAACATTGTCTGAAATTAACTCACAACCCCCAACATCCATATCCTCAATTGAATCAAGAATATAATCCGGGATAAAGTGATAATCCATAATGTCTTTCCTAATGGTCGTTAAAATGCGCTCATCAAGAATATAAGTTATACAGCCGTCATCTTCTGATCTGGCAGCTCTCTGTAACAATTGTACAAGATATATCGCTTTTTTATATGAATACCAGTTGGATTCATTATCTTTATATTTTGCTATTTCATCATTTGGAATTAAATGTTGTCTTAATATAATCTGAAATCTGCAGCTATCCTTTGGAAAGTCCATACCTTCAACCCTATCTTCTGAAACCAGCACAGAATTTGAACTATTTTTAAACTCCTTCAGGTCATCATCATCCATATGAAATATTAACCGAGGATTATTAATTTGATTTTCTATACAACTAGTATATTCTGGTTTATCAGTATGAATTATTCCCTTTTCATTTTTATGCTTTTCCAATATATCTTCAATAAATGGAATTACTAACTTAACCTTTTTAAAATTCTTCATACCTGCACAGTTTCTTAAATAAATCTGATTTGCATCTGAACTGAAAGGGAAATCTTTATGAATAAATTTTACTTCAGAAATGTCCAGACCCAATTCATCAGCAAAGATTTCCTTATTTAATATTGTTGAACTCATAAAAATACATGTTTCAGCCTTGTTCAGCAAATATTTCTTTAAAATATTTCCCAGTTTTAATGGTTTAAATATTATCTTCTCATAACCCATGTACTCATTATGAAAACAAAACCAATCATCCGGATTTTCTTCAATATTATATTTAACCCTATTAACTTTTTCACCGGCCAGTGACAAATGATTAATAAAATCTAACCCGACATCAACCTCTTTGTTTTCTATGTCTCTAACATCACAATAAAAACTATCAATTAATTCATCATCAAAAGCAGATAAGTGTATTTTGTATGAAAAGAAATCAGCAATGTTTTCATCAAATTTATGAGCATCATCAACAATTAACAATTTTCTTTTATCTAATTTTTCAAATTCATTAAATGCATCACTATGATTTGAAACATGAAATTTATCATTATTTATTAAATCATACTCTTCATGATATTTTTCTTGAAGTTTTTCATTATCAGATAAAATAAATGAACTTTTATAAATATTAGCTAGTGTTGCGGCAATAGCTGATTTTCCAACACCTGATTCCAAAATAATATATTTATAACCCTCCTCAATAGCATCAACAATTTCTGTCAATATTTCCAGCTGATCTTTTAAAAATGTAGGAAATGGAAAATTTTCTTTTATTGTTTCTTGAGAAATTTTATCCTTCTCTGAATTGACCTGAGATTCATTTTCAACAATACTTCGTGATTTTTCAGTTTTAATTATTTGACTTTCTGAAGAAAAATCGGTTTTTGCTTCTTTATTTATTTCCTGTTTTTCAATTTCACATTTATCTGATTTATCATAGCTTTTACAAATATAATTGCTTCTAATCATATCCTGATTCTGACGAAACATAATTACCTTCTCCCATTAAACAAAATATAAATTTATTATTAACCATCCCACATTCTATCCGGATTTCATTATTATTTAAAAAAAAATAACCATTTCAAAAATAAAACACCATCAGTATTGCCTCACATCTCTTTTAAAAACACCATAATTTTATATTCTAAAACAAGAAGAATAGCTGAAACTTAAGCAAATAAAAATTCTCCTTTAATTACTTACTCATATTTTTATAACAATCATTAAATATAATTTGTTGTTTTATAAATCCATAAAGTAATATTAATCTTTTAAGAATACTGTTCAATATTCATTCTACACAACAGCAAAGATTTTCAGGCAGGATTATTATAATCAGGTCTATGTTGTAATATTGTGTTTAATTAGTATTTAAATATTGTTATTAAAAAGTATAAAAATAACAAGCATGAATGAAAAAAACCTGGTAAAAATATTAGCAGCTGCTGCAATTATCTTAGGGATTGTATTTATATCAGTTATTTGCATAGATACTCATGAAAGCACCAGCTTAAGTGTAAAATCACCAGACACTCTTAAAGACAGTGATGCATACAGTGTAGAGTTATGTGACTCCAAAGGAAATCCGATAGCTAATCAGAACATTTCCATTTCATTTGGATCAAATTCATTTAACCTTACAACTGATGAAAATGGAATAGCTGTCCTGAAAATCAATAATGTTCCTGCCGGTGAGTATGATATTAAAATCCAGTATGACGGAAACAGTCACTATAAAAATACTTCAGCTGTTCATCATGCGGTTATCCTGAAAATCGAAAAAACCCGCAGCCTAGATGAAATTCTTCAAAGCGGAGAATACAAAAAAAAGATTGGTGATTACCAAATTGTTGAATACAATTATATGGGAGACATGGAATCTGCACTGGTTGAAGATTCCAGAGGTAAAAAATGGATTATGAGCGGAGACGGGTTTACATCTGTTTAAAAAAAGGAGTTTACCATCCCATTTCTCCAATCATACTGACAACATTTTTACCCTCATCAGTCAGACGATACAGACGGCCTTTGTGGGCGTCTTCATTAATGCAGACTATTAGGTTGTGTTCTTTTAAATCTGTCAGTACATTGCTGACATGTTTTATTCCTACTCCTGATTCTTCACTGATTTTTGTTGGTATTTTGACATCGTTTTTTAAGGTTTCCAGTACTTTTCGCCTGTAGCTAGAAATTGCAACATAGCTACATTTTTTCAATAATTCATCATTGCTATTCACAGTTACCACATTTTCTCTAAAGTTGCTTTTTAAAAATAAGACCTAATTTTTAATAATCTGCACCTTGCTTTATATTTTATATTAGCATGTAATATATACTTTGTGGTAATATTGTCTTATAAGATATGATAAATTGTCCATGTTTTAGATATTATTTATATGAAAACAACTAAAAATTCATTTGAAAATTGCTGATATGATAAACAAATTTAAGCTTTATCTAAAAAATGTAAAATTAAACAAAACAATACTATTTTTGCAGACAACTATATAATAATTAGAATATTACAAGAATATCGCTATATTAACACAATATATTCTATTAATTTTAACACAGTTGTACAATTCACGAAGCTGTTCAAAAAAAGCCAGTAATACTTTGACAAAACCCAAAGAATACTTTGAAGAAATTATAAAATGAAACAAATTTTAAATAAGCAAATTAAAAATGAATATAAATGCTAAAAATAAATTACAATTTGAATATACAGCCTAAAAAAACCGAAAGAAACTGAACTTAAATATAAAAACTTATAAAGCATTATTTAAAAAAGATAATAATATGTCTAAGTTAGATGCTTTTTTTAAATTTAAAGAAAATAATACAGACGTGAAAACTGAAATCATTGCAGGTATTACAATCTTTCTGGCTATGGCTTACATATTAATTGTAAACCCTGCAATGTTAAGTGAAACTGGAATGGACATACAAGGAGTATTTATTGCAACTGCACTTTCAGCTGCAATAGCTACAATATTAATGGGATACATAGCAAACTACCCATATGCACTGGCTGCAGGAATGGGTCTTAACGCATTTTTCACATATACCGTAGTACTTACTATGGGATACAGCTGGGAATATGCACTTTTAGCTATCTTTGTCTCAGGTATAATCTTTCTGGTTATCTCACTTACTTCCCTACGTGAAAAATTATTCTATTCAATTCCTGACTCTTTAAGATTCGGTATATCAATAGGTATAGGTTTATTTATCCTTGCATTAGGTTTAAGCAACCTCGGAATCCTGTCATACTCTTCACAGGTAATAAATATCGGAGATGCAAACTGGGCCACACAGCTAATAGGACTTGGAAGCGCTTCAACTATTTTTACTCTCGGAAACCTTTTGGCATTAATCTGTTTTGTCATCATAATGGTTTTAATGAAGAAAAATGTAAAAGGAAATATTCTAATCGGAATTATTGCAACATACATTATCGGAGTTGTTTTAGAACTGGCAGGATGTCCTGTTTTACCTGACCAGTCATTAATACCAACAGCTATAATCAACAGCAATCTGGGCGGATCACTTGGTAATGTTGCATTTAAATTCGGAGAAGCTAGCGGAGTATTTACCGGAGCAAGGGCATTTATTGATTTTATAATCATTGCCGTCACATTTCTGGTAATCTCTTTATTTGATACAATGGGAACCTTAACTGCACTTACAACAAAAGTTGACGGATATGATGAAAACGGCAAACTGCCAAGACTTAAAAAGGTTTTAAGTGTAGATGCACTCGGACCAATGATCGGATCCCTTTTAGGTACTTCACCTGTAGTTACATACATTGAAAGTTCCACAGGTATTATGGAAGGAGGAAGAACAGGTCTTACAGCTATTGTAGTCGGTATTTTATTCCTGCTTGCAATTCCGTTTGCACCGATATTTACAATCATCCCAACCTTTGCAGTAGCTCCTGCACTTGTTGTTGTAGGTATCTTAATGTGCGGACTGTACAAAAACCTTGATACAGGTAATCTTTCTGATCTGATTCCTGCACTTGCTGCCATTATTGTAACTCCACTTACCCAAAGTATTACAACAGGTATTATTGCAGGTGTATTTGCATTTGTTATCGTTAAAGTCTTATTCGGTAAAGCAAAAGAAATATCCAAAGCAATGTGGATTTTATTTGCACTTTTATTCATTTATATGGTTTTAGAGTTCATAATGTAGGAACTCTAACTTTTTTTATTTTTTGCTGATGTATTTTTATTAATTAAATTGGAAAATCAGCTAATTAAATGATAAGTTATTAAAAAATTAGCTTATTTAATTAAAGACATTGCAAATATTTTAAAGCAACTGTTGAAAATAAGATAATTCCTATTGCAAATATATATTTAAAATAAATTATATAACAAAAAAAGAAAAAAGGTTTTATTTAAAAAAACCTTATTGAATTTTAATTGTATTTCCGGTTTCAAATCCATTGTATATTGAAGTAATGATGTATTCCCCTTTCATTAGCCTAATGTTTAAGGATGCAATACCATCATCATTTGTAACTTTATTATAGAACACACCATTTACATTAAATGTAACAATCTGATTAGCTAATGGATTTCCCTGACCGTCTACAACTCTTGCATTGAATGCTGAACCATCAAGATACTTCATTTTTAAATCGCTAGTTTGTAATGTCGGCAGAACAGTAACATTGTTTCCTATGTCATACTGACCATACATAGTAGTAATTACATATTTTCCAGGTCTTAAATTAATAGCTAAACTAGCTATACCATTTGCATCAGTTTCTCTGTAGTAAAATACACCATTAATATTAAAAGTTACAACAGTACCTTCAACAGGATATCCCTGACTGTCCAAGATTTTAACTGAGAATTTTGAAGCATTTTTATAGTATTTAACCAAGTCATAATTTTCAACAATTTTAGACAATACTGTGACATTATTGCCTGCCTGTTCACCAGTAACTAAATTAAATACTGTGATAATATAGTTTCCCGGCCTTAACTGGATGTTTAATTTAGCAGTACCATTTTCATCAGTTGTTCTGTTGTAGAATACACCATTTATATTAAAGGTAACAGTTGTATTGGCTAACGGATTTCCGTTGAAGTCCAGAACAGTTGCGTAAAATTGTGTGCCGTTTCTGTAGTATTTAACTATATCCTTACTGATTATTGTTGACAAAATAGATACTGTGTTATTTATACTGGTTCCGAAGTATTTGGAAGTTCCACCAAATGTGGTAACAACAGTATAATTTTTACTGTCTAAATTAATAGCTATGGAAGCAGTACCATTTTCATCGCTTTGTCTAATATAGTCTCTGCCGTTTATTGAAATGGTTACATTCATATTAGCTAACGGATTGCCGCCAATATCTCTCAGGACAACTGCAAATCTTGTGCCGTCTTTATAATACATTACAACATTTTCTGCTTCTAAAACTGTTTTGATGGAGTTTATTTCAACATTTTCAGATACATTAACTGTCTGGTAGTTATCTTTTGTGAAAACTGCATTGATCGTATAATTTCCATAAGTTAAGTTTTTAAATATTAATGAACCTGTTCCATTAGTGTAAGATAATGTGTAAGGTGTATTATTTACAAGAACTGTTAAATTTCCATCAAGTTTTTCAGACAAGTTAACATTTACTGTTATGTCTCTGTAATCTTTATCTATAGTTACATTCATGATGATTTCTTTTTTAGCTACTGTGAAATCAGCAGTGCTGTTAGCCAAGTTATATTTTTCACTACCTAAATAAGATACACCAGCCTGATATTCTCCAGCATTTAACATTTCAGGTACTGTAAAGACAGCTGAACCATTGACAACATTAACAATATATTTTTTGCCGCTGATTGTTAAAACAACATCACCTGTTACATTAACACCAGCTACTGAAGTTACATTAATACTGACAATAGGGTTTTCACTATAAACAATATCGCCAATATCGGCAGTTAAATTAACATCGGTTTTGGTAACACTGACGGTTTTTTGAACGAAAGATCCGTTATACAATCCGTTATTTTTATAGTTAGCTGAAATTACATAATCTCCAACTTCATCAAAGTATACATTAATCTTTGCAACACCGTCAACTACACCAGCTGTGTAATTAGTTCCGTTAATGCTGAAAATAACTTCACCGATTTTAGCCATTTTGCCCTTGGCGTCAGTTACAGTAGCTATAATTTCACTGAATTCCTGAACTTTAGGAGTGATATTATTTAAAGTAACTGTTGTATTCTGCATATCAGCAACAGTAAATGCTTTAAGACAGGCTACCTGAGAATTATATGTGTGGCTATAAGCTGAAGCTGAGTAATCATATAAATCTGTCCATTTCTTACCGTCATTACTGAAGTATGATACACCTGGAGCATAATAACATCTGGTTGTTGAAAGTTGTTCTGAAATAGGAACAGCAGCATATCCGTTTTGAGGATTTGCAAGTTTTACAACAATTTTGAAGATATCCCCAACAGCTACAGGAACATATTCTTTTAATGGAATGGTATAATACCCGCTTCCTTCATGTCTGCCGTTTTGGGTAAGCTGCAATACATCATTTACATAAATAGAAATTTCATAATCAACAGTTGTATTGAAGAATGTTGATACAGCAGCAATTGCCTCATTGCCGGTTGCATTATAAATATTCTTATACCATACAGTTTTTTTACCGGTTATTAAGTAATCAGTCATTCCTGCAACATCGTACTGATAGTTTTTGGTGTATCTTACAGTATCATTTAAAATGTAGGTAAATGCCTGATTATCTTTATTTACAGCAAATAAAACTCTATCATAGTAAGAAATGTAGAAGTAACCATTATCTCCCCAGGAACTTCCCCAGCTGTTTTTAACTATAAATGCACCATCACCTGCAGGAGTGGTGTAGAAATTATTTTTTGAATAATTGTCATCCCAGCCAACTACAGTAATTGCATGGTTTCCATTACCTGTGTATGGATCATAATAAGCATTAGTTTTAGAGTTGAGATAACCTGCTGAGTGATAATATGAAGCATATAATCCGCCGTATTTTAAAATAGCTTCTTTTATAGCATCATTATCAGTATAGCTTGTACGTGCAGGCAAAACATAAATGTTTTGAATATGCATTTCACTGTCTAAAAGCGGGGATAAAGTTCCCTTATCATCAAATGGATCCAAAGTAGCATTAACCGGACCTAACCAGCTAGCCAAATAACCCATCGGCATTCCGTTATATCCACCCTCGTTAGTTTCCATTTTCCAGCCGTAGGCAGAATACATTTCAATTAAATTTTTCATGTTTTCCACAGAAAAATTAAATGTTTTATTGCTTGCTTTTAAAACACAGGTTTCAAGTGAAGCAAGTGCTGCAAATGCCCAGCAGTTACCTGAATCCTGCTGGTTTTTAACATCAGTTACAAAACCATTTTCAGCTAAATTATATCTTGCAGGCAATGTACCATTAAATAATGATTTATAAACAAATACTGAGTAATTATTGGTGCTTGATACAATAGGACTGAAATTAGACTGATTTAACATGTTGGCATTGTAACTGGCTTTATTGTCAGTAAATGTAACTCCATCAACTGTAAGTTTAGGATTTGCATTGGAAAATATTGCTCCTCCAAATCCTGTTGCTGCATTTGATGCAAATTCAGAGTTTTTAATTTCAAAAGAAGTACAGTTATCGCTAAATAATGCGCCTCCGTTTAAAGCAGCATTTTTAGTAAAGTTGGACTTTATAACAGTTCCTGAACCATACATTTTATATACTGCTCCACCTTCATATCTTGCAAGATTATTTGTAAAATTAGAATAAGAAATTAAAATTTCAGAATTTAAACTACAGATAGCTCCTGCAAAGTTTGCAGAACAATTATTAAAAGTACTGTCTCTAACTTCCAAATCAGTAGAAAATGCATAAATAGCTCCTCCTGCATCATCTACAGAACGGCAGTTTTCAAAAACAGTGCCGACAACAGAAATTTTAGAATCCTTATCAGAAGCTATAGCTCCGCCAAACCAATGTGCAGAGTTATTAATAAACTTACAATTTGAAAGAGATAATTCCCCGTATGGCAGGTAAATAGCTCCCCCATACATCGCACTGTTATTTAGAAATGTACAATTATACAATGTATTTTTAGGCACATTAGTCACATAACCGTAATAATCAGTACTGACATAATTGTAGATAGCTCCTCCGTATGCATTATCATATCCGTAAGAAGTATCATCAACAGCTACACCGTTTTTAAATATTACATTAGTTGCACTAACAGTACCCAAATTCTTAACAGTTGCATGATCCAATGTTAAATCTTTTAAAGTTAAAGTATAGCCATCTCCAACATTAAAAGCAATACCATTAAACTTAATGATAGTATTTTGAGCACTCTGACCCATGAAAGTCATGGAAGAATATATTCCTTTTTTAGAATCCAGCTCATAAGTACCGTCTGCGAAATGGGCAGTACAGCCTGAAGTTAATCTGTTATACTGCAGGTACTTGTATGGACTGGATTGTGTTCCTCTCCCGTCACTTTCAGCAGATGCATTGAAATATATATCATTAGAACCTGTAAGAACATTAGTATCTTCACCATGACTGTAAATAACTCCACCGTCATCAACAGCAGAAATTTCAATCTGTTCATCACTGCTAATGACTGTCTGGTTATCAACAGCATCACTAGCAAAAGCAGATGGAACAATCATTAATAATAACAAAAATACTGAAAAAAGTACAATTGACTTATTAACACATTTGACCACTTTTTGTTCCTCCAAAATTTAATTTTATAATATCGTATAAATATATATGGAATATAATTTTATACAATAATACATTAGATTTACTAATATAAATACACATATAACATTTATTTCGAAAATAAAGGCAATATACAAAAATTATCATATAATTACATAAGTACCATCATAAATAAAATAGC
>UMHA01042549.1_pt1 | contig 31831 bp, 38 predicted proteins | sample 1965401 | NCBI WGS metagenome assembly UMHA01 (sample SAMEA4836085, study PRJEB28245) | human gut metagenome | biome: gut microbiome; material: fecal sample | place: Denmark | collected 2008 | reverse complement strand
ATTTGAAAGACAAGGAATAGAAGAAGCTGGATTCGATAAAGGAAGGGCAAAAGGGGTAGAAGAAGGAAGAAAACAAGGGATAGAGCAAGGAATAAAAAAAGGAATAGAACAAGAAAAAAGAATGTTAGCTAAAAGAATGAAAGCCAAAGATATGAAAATAGATGAAATTGCTGAAATTACAGGTTTAACTAAAGAAAAAATAGAAAAGTTATAATCAATATATTTATTAAAAATAGATTTTAGATAGCAAGAGTCATTTAAGTAAAAAATAAATGACTCTTTTAAAATGTAATATATATGTAATAAAAGCGTAATATAACTGTAAATATAAATTTATTGATAAAGAACATGAAATATGGTAATATTATCATAACCATACAATGTTTTATGAAAGGAGAAACAAATGAAGAAAAATATATTATTGAAAGAAGCAAAGAAAACAACATCTGGAATAACATTAATAGCCCTAGTAGTAACGATAGTAATATTAATTATATTAGCAACAATAAGTATAAATTTGTTATTTAATAAAAATGGAATAATAAAACAGGCACAACTTGCAAAAGAAATACAAGCTAATGCAGAAGCAAGAGAAAAAGAACAGTTAGGTTCAATGGATGAAAAAGTTAATAAAATAATATCTAATGTAATTGATCAAGAAAAAAGTGAAGAAGAATTAGGAATGACAATAGCAGAAGCAAAATCAGCAGTAACATCATACGAAACTTTACAAAAATATATTGGAACAAAGATAACAGATTATAATCCAAAAGCAGTAGGAACATGGAGAATATTTTATTATGATGAAGCAGGAGAATTTGGAACAGCAGGTAAGTTATATCTAAAGAGAGATTTTGTAAGCAATGATACGAGTTTGAGTAGTCATATAGATTATACACCTTCAGAACAAGGTTTAAAAATAATGAAAGCAATGAATCCAAAGTGGAGAGATTATCCAACAGCAGGTGCAAATACAATAGATTTAGAAAATGAACATTGTGTAGCATGGCTATGTGACCCTGACGTATGGAATAATAATTATAAAATAGATCAAGCAGATTATGCAATAGGAAGTCCAAGTGTAGAAATGTATATGAAAGCATATAATGTATGGAAAACAGGAAATAAAGATGCAACAAATTTGATATGTAAGGTAGAAGGAGAAAATGGATATTCAGTAGGAGCAAATAATACTTATGATAATTCGGGATATTATACAAATAATAACACAATAGAGGTAGGACCAAAGAGTATATTTATGACATCAGGAACTAACTATTGTTGGCTGGCTTCACCTTCTTCTGGTTATAATTTCGTGCTATATGTGAGTGGTCGCAACGAGAGAGTAGGGGGACTTACATACAGTGATAACATTGGAGTTTGCCCTATAGTCTCTCTATAATATGCATTGTGCAAATTTTGAAAAATAAAAATGATTTTAGTGTTGCACTAAAAATAGACATTTGTTTACATAAATATTAAAAGCCAATAAAAAATATACCTTCTATAATAAGGAATGTAAATGTATACATCTCTTATCATAGAAGGTTTTATTAAGATAATTTTCTAATTTCCTTTTTTCTCAAATAACTGTGCAATATAAAAACAAAGTAAAAAAAGTATTATTGAGATTATTCCTGAAAAATCAAAGGTTATAGGGACATAAAGCACTAAAACAGAACCTAGAGTAAAACCAATTATAGAATAAAACGTTTGCATATAATATTTAGACAGAAGGAATTTTATAATCTTTAAAAAAATGAATCCTCCTAAAACAACTCCAAAACCGATTGGAATCAATACAGGTAAGTTTATAGTAGAAACAGCTTCTAAATAAATGTTATATACTCCAAAACACATTAAAATTAAAGTACTGCTAACTCCAGGTACAACAATACCAATAGACATAAAAAAACCAGCGATTGCTAATAAAACAATTGGAAAGAAAGAAGGGATAGTATTTGAATATAGATCTTCTATTAAATATGAATTTGCAGTAAAGACACTTGAGGATAAATATTTTTCTAATATGACTGCTAACAATCCTAATTCAAATGCTATAATTGTGTAAAAGATATAATGCAGTTTAAACTTATTTTGGGAATTTATTTGTTTTATTAACATAGGAATACTTCCTAAAATCAATCCTATAAAAGCATATTTTGTTGGAGAAGGGAATGAATTCAAAAGTAAGTTTAAAATGTTTCCTAATAATATTATTCCAACTGTAGAACCAAGAAATATTGGCAATAAATAAAAGAAGTTCTTTTTAAAATCATGAAAAATCCCTAAAACACTTTCAACCAATTTATCATATATTCCAAAAATAACACAAAGTACTCCACTACTTATTCCTGGAAGGATAGCACCAGCACCAATACAAATTCCTTTAAAAAAATCACTTATTATTCTCAATTATATTCTCCTTAAAATTAATAAATTATATCCAATATAATTTATTACGGTCATGCACTTTTTATGAACGAATACATATAATTTATGTATAAGAAAATTGGAGGTGCATTTATGGTTACAGCACTTTTTAGCGGAATTGGAATATTGGGTTTCTTTGAATTTTTGAAATCGGCAGTATTCTTAGTTGGATACATTTCTAGTAACAGTCTATTCCCAGAACCATTAACAGTTGAGGAAGAAAGAGAATGTTTAGAAAAGATGGCAAATGGAGATGAAGAAGCGAAGAATATATTAATAGAAAGAAACTTAAGATTAGTAGCACATATTTGTAAAAAATATAATTCTACTAATGTTGAACAAGATGACCTAATATCAATCGGCACAATAGGGTTGATAAAAGGAATTAACAGTTTTGAACCATCAAAAGGAGTAAGACTTGCAACTTATGTAGCTAGATGTATAGATAATGAGATTTTAATGCATTTACGTAGTACAAAGAAAATTGGAGCGGAAGTATACTTAGATGATCCAATAGGAAAGGATAAAGATGATAATACAGTAACTTTACAAGAGGTACTTGAAAATAATGAAAAAAGTATAGAAGATGAAGTTGATTTGAAATTTAAAATAAAAAAATTATATGAAAAAATGAAAGAGGTTTTAAAGATAAGAGAAAAAACTATACTAGAGTTAAGGTTCGGATTAGATGGAAACAAGCCAAAAACGCAAAATCAAATTGCTGAAATGATGGGAATTTCTCGTTCATATGTATCAAGAATTGAAACTAAGGCAATTAATAAGTTAGCAAAAGTGATTAAAGATGATGTATAGATATATTAGAATAAATGCTATTGGTTAATAAGAAAAAATTAGAGATTATATATGAAGTGAACCAAAATTATTAGACAAAAAGTTTAATAATTTTGGTTCATTTTAATATGACAAAAATATTTTATTTGGAATGCAACTAAATCTAACAAACCACTTGATTTATTATTAGACAAATGATAAAATATCTTAGTAAAATATATAATTATATATTTTAGTTATTAACTTTTTAAATGGTGATCAATATGCCAATAATAACAAAAAGAGGATTACCTGTAAATCGTATTTTACAAGAAGAAAAAATAAAAATTTTAGAAGAACTAGAAGATGAAAATGATTGTACTTCAAATACTATTAATATAGCAATATTAAATTTAATGCCATTAAAGGAAGACACAGAATTACAATTGTTAAGAAAATTGTCATCTGTTAAGAAAAACATTAAAATCACTTTTTTCTATGTTATTTCATATATGGGAAAAAATACAAATCCAGATCATATGAAGAAATTCTATTCTACATTTGCAGAAATAAAAAACAAAAAATTTGATGGACTAATTATAACGGGAGCACCAGTAGAACAGCTTAATTTTGAAGATGTAATATATTGGAATGAACTTAAAAGAATTATAGACTGGTCAAAAGCAAATGTAAAATCAACATTATATATTTGTTGGGGGGCACAAGCAGGATTATACTATAATTATAATATAGATAAAGTTTTATTAGATGAAAAGACATTTGGGGTTTTTGAACATAATGTTATAGATAAAAACTCTAATATATTAAATGGTTTTGAAGACGGATTTAAAGCTCCACATTCAAGACATACAACTATTAGAAAAAGTGATATTGAAATGCATCCAGAACTTACTATTGTTTCAGAATCAAATGATGCAGGAGTATTTATTGTAGAAAATAAAAAACAAAAAGAAATTTATGTGACGGGTCATTTAGAGTATGCAGTAGATACACTAGACAAAGAATATAAAAGAGATATAGAAAAAGGTTTAAAAATTCAAATCCCAAAAAATTATTATCCAGATAATAAAATAGAAAAAAAGCCAATTTTTAGCTGGAGAGAGAATGGAGATAAATTGTACTCAAATTGGGTAAATTATTATTTATCATAAGAAAAAAATATTTTTATGATATATTGATATTTTATCTATTGTATTATAGAATGATAAAAAATAATAGTAGTAAAATAAGGAGGAAATATACTTATATGAGAAAGAAAATAATTGCAGTATTTATGATGATAATGTTTATGTTTGGTAGTATGGCAATATATGCTACAAGCGGTAATTCAATGAACAAGCAAGCTGATTTAACAGGAGATTCAACTGTTAGTTTAGTAAAAATAAAAGATAAGGAATTAAAAACTATAAAAGACTATCAAGATGAATATGGTAATGATACATATGGGTTTGCAGCATATATTTTAAATATTATAAGAATTTATAGTATTCCATTTGGATTTGTAGGTATTGCAGTTAGTGGAATATATAGATATATAATAGGAATTAGAAAATTAGATGTAAGAGACAAAGGATTCGGCGCAATGATTGGTATTATAACAGTAATGGTAATTTGTCAAGTTTTACCATTAATATTTGCCATAGTAGTAAAAGGCTGGAGGGGTTAACAAATGAAGGTATTATTTGCGGTTAATAATGAAAGCATTTCGGATTCAATCATAAAGAAATATCAACAAGAGTATAAAGAAATTATTTCTAGTAAAAATGTTTATTATTTTAATGCAATATCAAAGGAACTACAAAAAGATAAATCATATGATAGAATTGTAATTAGTGAGGATCTAGAGCCTTTTGCTAATAATAATTATGAGATAATAGATAAGTTCATATTTGAAAAATTGGATAGCATAAGTGATGAGGCAACTTCTAGCAATGGACAAGATATTCCAATTATTTTGATATGTGCAGATAGAAGAACAAAATCAGAACCGCTACTTACAAAGTTATTCGGAATTGGTATTTATAGTGCTTTGTTGGGACAAGACAGGAGTATTACAAAGGTATGTGAATTAATTAATCAACCCCGTACTAAAAAAGATGCAAAATTATATTATAGAATAGATTCAGAAGATGTAGATTATAAAGTCGAAGGGGAAGGCGATGTTAGTGAAGTTGAAATACAAAATATTTTAAATCACTATAAAAGATTGGGAAAAAATGAGGATAAATATGTTGAGAGTTTTGATAGTATAGCAGCTCAATATACTGATCCACAGTTAAGAGTTATATGCAAATTCTTACCATTAAATGTTAAAGCCGTATTAGAAGCAAATTCACAAAAATATCAAGAACTAATTACATTTGGAACAGTTACACCAAGCATATCTGAAAAAGAAAGGAATAAATGGCAAAAAGAAAAATACGTTCCTAATAGTGACTACAAAAAGAAATCGGATTCAGCACAAAAAACAGGAAAAATAGATATAATAGAAAAAAATATTGGAAAATCTAATTTAAGTAAACCAGTTATTATACCTTCTGCTATAAATATGTCAAATGTAAGAAAAGTAAAAAAAGTTGATAATGTTCAAAATAATGTAGAACAAAAACAAAGTGATAATATTAATAGTGTTTCAGCAAGTAATACTCAAAACATACAAAATAACTTTGTACAACAAGAAAATCAAAAGTATGTTGAAAAAGAATTAGAAAATAATTCAATTAATGCAGAACCTAAGGTTGAAGTTGTAAATAACAATGAGGTTTCAAATATGCCTAATATAGATACACCTGTTGTGGAAGAAAAAAGAAGAAGAGGAAGACCTAAAAAGGTACAAACACAAGAGGAAATAAAACAAATAGAAGAAGCACCTAAAAAGAAAAGAGGAAGACCAAGAAAAGTACAAATTCAACAGGAAGAAGAGACAGATAACAATGTATTACCTGGATTTGATGATCAAGACAGTAATAGTGTACTACCAGGTTTCGAAGATGTAAAAGAAGAAAACGATAATGTATTGCCTGGATTTGATGATCAAGAAAAAGAAGAAGTAAATTTATTTAACCTAGGAAATAAAGAAGAAACTAGAAAAAGCAATATATCAGGTGAAATTATATTACCTGGGTTTGATGAAAATGAAAGTCAAGATGAGCCAGAACCTGTACAACAAGTACCTGTACAAAACATAAATCAAATGCAAACTCAAACTCAAAGTTATACAAGTTCTGAACCAAGTTTTGATAACTTCAACAATAAAAAAGAAATAGAAAATACAACAAGATATAATGACATTAATTTAGATAGTTTGCTAACAGGAAATAAAAAAATTGTTTCATTTGTGGGAACTTCAAAAAATGGTACTTCATTCTTAGTAAACAATTTAGCAGAAGTGTTATCTAAAAAAGGTATAAAAACCGCAGTATTAGATTTAACAAAAAATAAAAATGCATATTATATATATACTCAAAATGAAGAAGAATTAAGAAAAAAAGCATTTTCATGTATTACAAATCTTAAAAATGGAATTGTGGATGGAATACAAGTAAATAATAATCTAACTGTATTTACTACTCTACCAGATGAAGATAATGTTATGGATGATTACGAAAGTATATTAACAACATTGGTACAGAATTATTCATTAATTTTAATGGACTGTGACTTTGATACAAACTACGGTTATTTCAAAAATGCACAAGAAATATACCTAGTTCAAAGTTTTGATATATTAACAATTCAACCATTAACAGCATTTTTAAGAAACTTAAAAACAAAAAATATTTTAGATCCTGAAAAACTAAGAATTGTCTTAAATAAAGTATTAAGAGTAAGAAGCGTTACTGAAAGAGCAGTAATAGGGGGAATGGCATTTTATAATGACCCAGCTATGTCTTTCATGACAGAGTTATTTAATAAAGACACAATAAAGTATTGTACTATTCCATTTGAGGAACAAACTTATTCAAGATACTTAGAGGGATTAGTAAATTGTAAGATATCAGTAAATGGTTATTCTAAAAACTTTATGATGAGTTTGGAAAAATTATCAAATATGGTATACCCACTATTATCAAATAATGGAGGATACAATTCATATAATCAAAATGGTTTTTCTAATAATATGAATGCAACACTAAACAAAATGAAAAGAAATTATTAATTATAAGAAGAGAGGTGATATCTTTTGATTTTAGTGGTAATTATTATATTAGTAATTATTATTGTTTTACTTACGATATATAACATGTCAATCCATAAAAAAATAGAAAGCTTTAATAATTTAAATCAGAAAATAACAGGTTTAAATATTATTCAAGATTTTATGGAGACGGTTAGTCAATGTACCAGTGTAAATGAAAAAATAGATAAAATAAATGAGATATTAGTTGAAAGATATCAAATCAAATACTCAACTATAGTTGTATATGATGGGGCTGAGTATATAGTCAAGGCCTCTAATGTAGATAAAAAACATTGGGATACTCTAAGAAGTTTGCAAACAGAAGAAATTTTTAAAGATAGTATCCAAACTGCAACACCAAAATATGTAACAGTTGAAAACGAAAATGAAAGATTACCATATCAAAAAATGGAATTTGGAAGAGCAAAGTCAGCAATGTTCTTTCCATTGTACATAGAAAATGTATATATAGGTTATTGGTTGATAGAAGGAAGCAGACCACACGAATTTGATAATATTGATACTACAGTTTTAGAAGTTATAAGGAATAATATAGTGTCAGTATTAAGAACAGTATCAAATCAAGGCATTATAGAAAACATAGTTAGAGATGATAAATTTAGTAAATTAAAGACAGTAGAGTATTTATATGGAGACGGAAGAAGAATTATTGATCAGTATACAACTTCTACTGTATGCTTATTTAAAATAGTGAACTTGGAAAAAATAAATGATGATATTAGTAGAAAAACTGGTAATGAAGTAATTACAAAAGTTTGTGATGTTGTTAGAGAAAACTTATCTGAAGAATACTTATTTGTGAGATATATGGGACCAAAGTTTGCAATTGTATTTTCTGGAGTAGATGAACAATCTATAGAAAGTTTTATAGAAGATATAAAAAAACAAGTTGAAAATATAGAAGTTGATCCGGTTGACGTAGAATTTGAAGATGATGAAGAAGTAGTAGCAAAACCTAAAATAAATATAGTTATCACTACATATTATAAAGGAACAGCTTTGGAAGAATCGATGAAAAAATTAGAATCATATTTAGATAATGCAGATCAAAATGAAAATGATATAAATTATTTATAGGAGGTATAATTATATGTCTGTGATGGATGAGACTGTAAGTTTTAAAGTAGAAAGAGATAAAAGCATTAAGGCAAGAGAAATATTAAAGGAAGTATATAAGGCATTAGAAGAAAAAGGATATAATCCTATCAATCAAATTGTAGGATATATATTATCAGGAGATCCTACATATATTACTAGCCATAATAATGCGAGAAATCTTATAAGACAAATAGAAAGAGATGAACTTCTAGAAAAAATGGTAAAAAACTATATAGGATTAGATGATTAAAATGAGGAAATTAGGTCTAGATTATGGAGATAGTAGAATTGGAGTGTCTATTACAGATGAACTTGGAATTACTGTTCAGGGATTGGAAACGATACATCATAATGGTAATGATAAATTAGCATTAAAAAGGCTTGATGAAATAATGACTCAATATAAGATTGATACTATTGTAATAGGAATGCCACTTAATATGGATGGTACTCAAACACAAAGAGTAGAGGTCACAAATAAATTTATACACAAGTTGAAATGTAAATTTAATCAGTTAAAAATCGAAACAATTGATGAAAGATTAACTACTGTTGCTGCTCATAAAACGATGAATTATTTAAATATTAACAAAATGAAAAAAAGAAATATTGTAGATACTATTTCTGCAGTATATATTTTAGAAACATATATGAACAGATTAAAAAATGAAAAATAGTATATGTTTATAAAAAATGTAAACAATACTACTAAAGTTATTAACATTGTAGAGATACAAGAATTATATAAATTTGAAAGGAGAATAAAAATGAGTGAAGATGTAAATAATAATCCAAACAATATAGAAGAAGGAGAAGAATTAGATAATATAATAGTTTTAAATGATGAAGACGGAAATGAAGTTGAGTTTGAGTTTTTAGATTTAATAGAATATGACGGAGAATCATATGTTGTTTTATTACCTAATGATGATGACGAAGAAGAAGCTGGTGAAGTTCTAATATTAAAATTAGAAGATAATGATTCAGAAGATGAAGAGTCATATGTAAGTGTAGAAGATGAAGAAATATTAAATAAAGTTTTTGAAATATTCAAAGATAAATTCAAAGATGAGTTTAACTTTATTGATGAATAATTAATATAGACATATTAAAATTATTAAATGAGATTTTTTTGTTAATAATATTGCAAAAGAATCTTATTTTTTTCTTGTAAATTTAAAGAAGTATGATAAAATATAAGTATATAAAAGTTAGAATAATTATATTTGGAGGAAATCTAATGAAAAATTTTTCAAGTTGGTTAATAGCAATGTTTGCATTTATGTTTTGGGGTTTAAGATTAGTTGGAACAGTTATGACGTCATTGGGAGAAAGTTTTATGTTTGAACCTACTGATCTAACAATGGAAGTAGTGTTGCTGTTTATTACTTTTATTTGTATTTGTTTTATTATAAAGAGAAAATTATTAGCAAGTATAATTTATTTAGTAGCCCACTTATTTTATTATGGGCCAAGTTTCTATACACATTTTATGGGTATTATTAATAATAATCTAGAAATAAGTAATTATATGACAGTTTTCTTAGAACTTATAGGAATAGTATTACCACTAGCAGCTGTATTTGATGTATTGTTAGACAAAAATAGAAAAGCACATCCAACAGACAAAAAGACAGATTGGTTTTATAAAAATGAAGAATATGATAGAAAACTAGATGATCGAGCAGATAAGAATAATTATAGAACATTATAAAATATAGTAAAAAGTAGGTATTTGATAAATATCTACTTTTATGCTATTATATTGAGAAAATAACTGGAATAATAAAAGCAAGTGAAGATTCAACAGAATTAAAAGTAAAACGAATAGACCATATAAAAAATAGAAAATAAAAAGTGGGGTGTAAAAATGAACTTTAAATATATAAGAAAAATTAATTATTATGAAACAGACAAAATGGGAATTGTTCATCATTCAAATTATATAAGATATTTAGAAGAAGCAAGAAGTAGATGGTTAGAAGAAATAGGTGTATCAATGGAAAAGTTAGAAAGCCAAGGGTATACTATACCAACATTAGAGGTAGATTGCAAATACAAACGTCCTGTAACTAGCGGAGACACCATAATTATAGAGCCATATATAGAAGAATACAACGGAGTAAAAATGACAGTAAAATATAAAGTTATACAAGAAGGTACAAATAATATAGTTATAGAGGCATATACAAAGCATTGTTTTACAGATAAAAGTTTAAGACCAATTAATATGAAAAAGAAGAATATTGAGATACATAATAAATTTGAAGAATTGGTTAACGAGAAAAATGATAATAAATAGAAATGAAATTAATAAAGAATATGGTTCTAAAATGTTAAGAGATTTAAAAGAAAGGAGAATAATAAATGGACAATAAAAACTTACAAATAACTAATCAATGATTTTTTAATATATAGGAATTCAAACAATGATGTTAAGGTTAGTGTAATGTTAATAAATAACGATATATGGCTTACGCAAAATTTAATTTCAGAATTGTTTGGTGTAGGAAGAAGCACAATAACAGAACATATTAATAATATATTAAATAGTGGTGAACTTGATGAAAATAATACTGTCGGAAAAACCGACGTTGATAATTCGAAAAAACCTGTAAAGATATATAACCTTGATATGATTATTGCAGTTGGATATAGAGTAAATTCAAAAGAAGCAACAAACCTTAGAATTTGGGCTACTAAAATATTAAAAGAATTAGCTTATAAAGGGTATGATAAATTTAAAGATAAATTATATAAATCAGACTTTGATAATTTTTTAAATGAAACAGGAATGATAGAGAATTGAAGTGATAAATAATGAATATGTACCAAAAAAGAGAAATGAGAAAAAATAAAAAAATGAACGAAGATACAAAAAGTTTACCATCAACGAATATCAACTGGTATAAACCGAATTATGGAAAACTTCCTATGAAATCTTATAAATAAAGACTTTTAGTCTTATCCCTTTTTACATTTTATAACTGGAAAATAATGATAGCTATTTTAAATAAAATAGAGGTAATAACGACTTATGGAAAAATTTTATATGAAGTAATAAATAAGGAGGTAGTAATGAAGAAAATTGAAAATAGATATACTAATAATATTTTTGAAAATATTAAACATATAGATGAATATGGAAATGAATATTGGTATGCTAGAGAACTTTCAAAAATTTTAGAATATAAAGACTGGAGAAACTTCTTAAAGGTTTTAAATAAAGCAAAAGATGCTTGTAAAAATTCTGGGTTTAATATGGATGAACAACTTGTTGAGGTCAACAGGTTGTCAAAAAGAAATAATAATGCCACTGCTAATATACAAGATTATAAACTTTCAAGATATATGTGTTATTTAATAGTACAAAATGCAGATCCAAGCAAAGAAGTTGTTGCTTTAGGACAAACCTATTTTGCTATTCAAACAAGAAAACAAGAAATAACAGAGCAAGAATATGATTCATTATCAGATGACGAAAAAAGATTTTATCAAAGAAAATTAACGAGACAAGGTAATTATACTTTGCAAAGAGTTGCTTCTGCAGCAGGTGTTAAAAATATGGCTGAGTTTCATAATGCAGGGTATAAAGGTTTATATAATGGTGAAACCGCTGATGATATATTTAAAAGGAAAAAATTACGATATAGAGAAGATATTTTAGATAATATGAATGAAGATGAATTAGTTGCTAATTTATATAGATAATCGAGGTGATATAAATGTATAGTAAAGAATTTTGTGGCATCTATAATGAATATGGATGGGATTATTTTAGTTTAACAATGGGGGATGCTATATTAAAATATTTAAATAAAAACAATATTAAGATAAAACAACATTTAGATTTGGGATGTGGTGTTGGTACTTTATGTGATTATTTTTTTAAAAACGGAATAAAAACAACTGGATTAGATATTTCTCCTGATATGATAAATATATGTAAAAATAGAAATGAGAATATAGACTTTTTTGTAGAAGATATGACCCAATATATTTCAAATGAAAAATATGATTTGATTACTATAACTTGTGATGCTATAAATCATATTTTAGAAGAAAAGAAATTTGATAGGATTATTTCTAATGTTTCTAAAATGCTAAATACATCAGGATATTTAATTTTTGATATAATTGATAAGGATAAATTAATTTTAAATAGTAATATCATCAGTAATAGGAGCGAAGATATTAAAGTTCATTATTATATTACAAATAAGGGAGAATTAATTAATACTAATATAAAAGTAATACAAAATAATGAAAAGATATATGAATGTGACGTATTAGAAAAATTATATACTATAGAATTTATTAAAAAAATATTGTTAAAATATAATTTAGAAATACTAAAATCAGAAAATAGTATTTTAAATGAAAAACAAAGAATCGAAGATAAAATATATTTTATTTGCAAAAGGAAGTGATAAAATGAACGAAAACAAAACAAATATCAACTGGTTGGTTTGTGTTTATGACGACCATCACTTAAACCCTTATAAAATAGGAGTTTTTAAGAATTGAGATCTTACAAGTTTCAATAAAAAAAGAAGAAAAATAAAGGAAAATAAGTTAAAATATACTCATTTTTGATAGAAATTAGAGTACTGGCTTGTAATATGCCGACACATTTTATATTAATAAAAAGAGGTGTAAATATGGGTAATACAAAAACTTTAGAAACAGAAAGATTAATACTTAGAAAATTTAATATTGAAGATGCAGAAGGTATGTTTAATAATTGGGCAACTGATTCAGAAACAAATAAATTCTTATCATGGCCACTTCATAGTAATGTAGATGAAACAAAATCAGTTATTAGTAAGTGGATATCAAATTATGAAAGTGGTTCATATAACTGGATTGTTGAAACGAAAGACACACATGAAGTAATTGGAAGTATTTGTGAAGAAGGTAAAAGTGTTAAACATAAAACAATTTCTTTAGGGTATTGTTATGGTTCTAAATATTGGAATAAGGGTTATGCATCAGAAGTATTAAGAAGAGTAATTGAATATCTACTAACTGAACAAGACTTTTATTTAGTTGAAGCAAATCATAGATCTTCAAATCCTGCAAGTGGTAGAGTTATGGAAAAAGCTGGTATGAAATATGATGGAATATTAAGAGAAAGAAGAATAAATCCTGATGGAACACGTGCTGATATGATTTATTATTCCATAACTAAAAATGAATTATAAATAAAGGAGTTGATAGGGATGAATGAAAATAAAACTAATATAAATTGGTATCCAGGCCATATGGCAAAAACTAAAAAACAAATAATAGAAGATTTAAAAATAATAGATGTTGTAATTGAAATAATAGATGCTAGAATACCAATGTCTAGCCAGAATCCAGATATAAGAGAATACACAAAAGGAAAGCAAAGACTAATAGTTTTAAATAAATCTGATTTATCAGATGTAGTTCAAAACCAAAAATGGATAAGCTATTTTGAAAAAAATAAAATACCGGCTGTTTTGGTTGATTCAAATTCAGGAAAAGGAATTGAACAAGCTGTAAGAAAAATAGGAGAGATCTATGCACAAAATGAAGAGAAATTCTCTAATAAAGGGAGAATAGGAAAATCAATAAGAGTTATGATATTAGGTATTCCAAATGTAGGAAAATCATCATTTATTAATAGAATAACAAAGAAAAATTCTGCACAAGTAGGAAATAGACCAGGGGTAACAAGACAAAAACAATGGGTAAGAATTGCAGATAACATTGAATTATTAGATACGCCAGGCGTGTTATGGCCAAAATTTGAAAGTGAAGATGTTGGATTGAAACTTGCATATACTGGTTCAATAAAAGATGATGTAATTGAAATAATAGAAATTGGATTTAATCTTTTAAAATATTTGATTGAATCATATAGACCAAATGTAATACAAAGATATGGTATAACAAATGAAAAAATTGAAGAAATTTTAGGACAAGAAGATTTAGAGTATAATGAGAAAATTGTAATGATTATGGACGAAATAGGTAAAAAGAGAGGTGCTCTTATATCTGGAGGAAATATCGATCAAGAAAAAGTTGCAAGAATAATACTTGATGATTTCAGAAGCGGAAAATTGGGAAATATTACATTAGAGATAGCACCATAAATAAATATAAAAGGAATGAGTATATTGATAGAAATAATTGAAAGAAAAAATGAAAATATAGATATAGATACTATGTCGCCACTTACATGGGCATATATTGGAGACGCAGTATATGAATTATATATAAGAAATTATTTTATAAATACAACAAAGCTAAAGCCACATAAACTACATATAGAATCAATAAAATATGTAAAAGCTAAAGCACAGGCAGAAATCTTAGAAAAGCTAATGGATAATCTAACAGAAAAAGAACAAGAAATTGTTAAAAGAGGAAGAAATGCAGAAAATCACCATTTACCTAAAAATGCAACTGTACAAGAGTATATGTATTCAACAGCATTTGAGGCATTAATTGGTTACATGTATTTAACAAAGCAAGATGATAGATTAAAGGAAATATTAGATTTATGTATAGAGATAAATAAAGGAAGGTAAACTAAAATTAGTTTACCTTCCTTTTCAGATTGGTGACCCCTACGGGAATCGAACCCATGATTCAGCCTTGAGAGGGCTGCGTCTTAACCGCTTGACCAAGGGGCCAAAATATAGAATACCTAAATAATATAACACAAAAACAGATATATCGTCAATAGATATTCAAAAAAATATATATAAAATAAAAAAGTATATTGACAAAACAAAAATTCGCATATATAATATTAAACGAACAATGTTTTGTAAGGAGGCAAGAAATGATAACAACTTTACATATAAAAAATATAGGAATAATTGATGATTTAGTAATTGATTTCAATAATGGTTTTAATGTACTAACAGGAGAAACAGGAGCAGGTAAAACTTTAATAGTTGGATCATTAGGAATAATAACAGGTGGTAGATTTTCAAAAGATATGATTAGAAAAGGGGAAAATTATTCATTTGTTGAGGCAAATATATATTGCCCTGAGAGTGAAATTGCAATAGATGGAAACATAATTGTTTCGAGAGAAATATATGTAAATGGTAGAAACTCATGTAAAGTTAATGGAAGATTAGTAACGGTTAATGAGCTAAAAAAAATAATGGAAAAAATCATAGATATTCATGGTCAACAAGATAGTCAGAATCTGCTTGATGTTTCAAAACATATTTGTTATCTAGATGAATTTGCTGGAGAAAAAATAGCAAATCTAAAAAAAGAATATATAGAACTATATACAAATTACAACGATATAGAAAAAAATTAAAACAAAATTATGGAAATGATAAAGAACGTGAAAGAAAACTAGATCTATTACAATATCAATTAAAAGAAATAGAAAGAGCAAATTTAAAAGTTGGTGAAGAAGAAGATCTAAGAGAAAAACATTCTTTAATGAAAAATTCTGAAAAACTACAAGAAAATCTAAAAAATATAGATGAAAACCTTAGATTACAGGCAATAGAAGGAGTGTCAGTATCTATAAAGTGTTTAGAAAAAATTGAAGATTGTGGTACTATTTATACAAAAAAATTATCTGAATTAAAAAATATATATTATGAAATACAAGAATTATCAAGAGATATTTCAGATATGCAAGAAGAAGTATGCTTTGATACATATGAGAGGGATGATATAGAAAAAAGATTAGACGAAATATTTTCTTTAAAAAGAAAATATGGAAATAGTATTGAAGAAATTTTGAAATATAAAGATGAATTAGAATCAGAAATTAATAATATAGAGAACATGGAAGATATAAACAATAAATTGAAAAATGAAAAAAAGAAACTAGAGGAAAAGATGAATGTTATGTGTAATGAAATGGACATAATAAGAAATGATTCAGCACTTTATTTGTCTAAAAAGATCAACAAAGAATTACAAGAGTTAGAAATGATACATTCTAAATTTAGTGTACATATTGAAAAAATACAAGAAAGTGAATTTAACCCAAATGGATTAAATAAAGTAGAATTTATGATATGTACAAATACTGGAGAAGAAGAAAAGGAGTTATCTAGAATTGCTTCGGGAGGGGAGATGTCTAGAATAATGCTTGCAATAAAAACTGTTTTAGCCGATGTAGACGAAGTACCAATATTAATTTTTGATGAAATTGATACTGGTATTAGTGGAAAAGCAGCAAAAACAGTAGCTGAAAAAATGAAAATCATTTCAAGTAAACATCAAGTAATATGTGTTACTCATTTAGCATCTATTGCAGCAAAGGGAGATTATAATTATTATATAAGTAAGAGTGTAAAAGACAACAAAACAACAACTAGTGTAAGAAACTTAAATGAAGAAGAAACAATTAAAGAAATTGCAAGAATTGCAAATGGAGATATTACAGAAGTTGCAATAGCAAATGCTAGAGAATTAAGAAAAGCAGTATAAATAGTTTGTAGAGTAATTACTTTACAAATTATTTCCAATTGGTTTACAAAACAAATAAAATAGTATATAATTATATGGATAATTTAGGTACGATAGTGTACAAAGAGGGGGAAAAGGAAGATGCAAGAAAACGAAAATGCACAAGAACAAGAATTAGATATAAACCAATTAATGAAGGTGAGAAGAGAAAAATTAGAAAAATTAAAACAAGAAGGAAAGAACCCTTTTGAAATAACAAAATTTAATAGAACACATACTAGTAAACAAATTGTTGATAATTATGAAGAGTTAGAAGGAAAAGATGTAACTATAGCAGGTAGAATCATGGCAAAGAGAATTATGGGTAAAGCTTCATTTGTTCATATTCAAGACTGCGATGGAAAAATACAAAGCTATGTAAGTATTAATGATTTAGGAGAAGAAAGTTACAAAGATTTTAAAGAAGACGATATTGGAGATATCATTGGAATTACAGGATTTGTTTTCAAAACAAGAACAGGGGAAATTTCAATACATGCAAAAGAACTTACACTTCTTTCAAAATCATTGAGACCACTTCCTGAAAAATATCATGGATTAAAAGATACTGATTTGAGATATAGACAAAGATATGTTGATTTAATTGTAAATCCTGAAGTAAAAGATACATTTTTAAAGAGAACAGAAATTATTAAAGAAATAAGAAGAATATTAGACGAGAAGAACTTTCTAGAAGTTGAAACTCCAATATTAAATACAATTGCAGGTGGAGCAAGTGCTAGACCATTTATTACACATCATAATACTTTAGATATAGATATGTATTTAAGAATAGCAAACGAACTATACCTAAAAAGATTAATAGTTGGTGGCTTTGATAAAGTATATGAAATGGGAAGAATGTTTAGAAATGAAGGAATGGATATTAAGCACAATCCTGAATTTACAAACATTGAGCTATATGCAGCTTTTGCAGATTATAATGATATGATGGATATTACAGAGGAAATTGTATCAAAAACAGCTCAAAAAGTTCTAGAAACAACAAAAATTAATTATCAAGGAACAGATATAGATTTAACACCAAATTGGAAAAGAATCACAATGATAGACGCGATAAAAGAACAAACAGGAGTAGATTTTAACACAATCGAAACAGATGAAGAAGCTTTAGAAGTTGCAAAAAAATTAGAGGTTGAAATAGATGCAATAAAAACAACACGAGGAGAAATCATTAATCAAATTTTTGAAGATAAAGTAGAAGAAACTTTAATACAACCAACATTTATTTATGATTATCCAGTTGAGGTTTCACCACTTACAAAAAGAAAACCTTCTGATCCAAGATTAACAGAAAGATTTGAATTATTCATAGGTGGTAGAGAATATGCAAATGCTTATTCAGAACTAAATGATCCAATAGATCAATATGAAAGATTTTTAAATCAAGTAAGGCAAAGAGAAGCCGGAGACGATGAAGCAAATATGATGGATGAAGACTTCGTAGCAGCTCTAGAATATGGTATGCCTCCAACAGGTGGATTAGGAATAGGCGTAGACAGATTAATTATGCTTCTAACAGATCAAGCATCTATTAGAGATATATTACTATTCCCAACAATGAAGCCATTAAACTAAAATAGAAAGAACCATAGAGAAAGGAAATGTTATGTTCATAGATAAAAAAATCTTATATATAGTTTTAGGATTATTTATTGTAAGTAATCTTGCCGGCTTGTTAAGTAACACTAATGCATTACTTAGTTTACTTATTAGTTTACCCGCCGTTTTAATAGCAATTACTTTTCATGAATATGCTCATGCATGGGCTGCTGATAGATTAGGAGATGACACTCCGAGGAGACAAGGAAGATTAAGCTTGAATCCATTTAGCCATTTAGATCCGATTGGTACAGTCATGTTAGTATTTGCTGGGTTTGGATGGGGTAAACCAGTTGAAATAGATTCTAGAAATTTTAATCGAAACATAAAGATGTCTGTTGCAGAGGCAATTGTAGCAGCTGCAGGACCTCTAATGAATTTTATGTTAGCGATAATATTCACAATTATATATACTGCAATTTGGAAATTTGCACCTTCATTTGTACTTACACAAGTGGGTAGCATTGTTATGATACTTTTAAGTGCATGTGTATCTGTAAATGTAGGATTAGGTGTATTTAACTTAATTCCATTACCACCATTAGATGGTTCAAAGATTATAGCAGGTTTTCTACCATCCAATGTTAGAAATTGGTTTGAAAGATATTATAGTATTTTTTATATTATATTTGTAATAATATGGGTTACAGGAATTGCAGGTGATATTATTTCACCACTTATCTCTTTGGTATATAAAGGAATATTAAAACTTGTAGCAATGATATTTGGTATTACAACTATATAAAATAAAAGTTTAAGAAAGGAATTTGTTAACAATTAAAGTTAACAGTAAGATAAAAATGAAAGATATAATAACATTAGGAATTGAATCAAGTTGTGATGAAACTTCTGTAGCAGTAGTAAAAAACGGAAGAGAAGTTTTGTCGAATGTTATTAACTCACAAATAAAAATACATGAAAAATTTGGTGGGGTTGTACCAGAAATAGCTTCTAGAAATCACGTAGAGGCTATTTCTGATGTTACAAAAGAAGCATTGAAAATAGCTAACATAAAGCTAGAAGATGTTGACCATGTTGCATGTACATATGGCCCTGGTTTAGTAGGAGCTTTATTAGTGGGAGTATCTTATGCTAAGGGGTTAAGCTATGCTTTAAATAAACCTTTAACTCAAACAAACCATATTGAAGGCCATATTGCTGCTAATTACATTACACACAAAGATCTAAAACCACCTTTTTTATGTTTGATTATTTCAGGTGGACATACTCACCTAGTACATATAAAGGACTATAATGATTTTGAAATATTAGGAAAAACAAGAGATGATGCAATTGGTGAGGCTTTTGATAAAGTCGCAAGAGTAATTGGACTTGGATATCCAGGAGGACCAAAAGTAGATAAATTAGCGAAAGATGGACAAGCTAATATAGACTTACCTAAAACACATATAGACGGGTTAGACTTTAGTTTTAGTGGAATAAAAACAGCAATTATAAATTTACATCATAAAGATCCTGATGTTAATAAAGCAGATTTATGTGCAAGTTTTGAAAAGTATGTAACAGATATTTTATTACATAATACATTAAAGGCGGCAGAACAAATCGGAATAAATAAAATTGCTTTGGCAGGGGGAGTATCAGCTAATTCCTATATTAGACAAAATTTTATTGAATTAGAGAAGAAGGGGTATAAGATTTACTACCCAGAACCAATTCTTTGTACGGATAATGCAGCAATGATTGCATCAGCTGGATATTACAGATTTTTGTCTGGAACAGTTGCAGATTTAACATTAAATGCAATACCAAATTTGAAGTTATAGGGAATAGAAGGAGAATTCAATTATGGCAATTTATACAATAGCGGATCTTCATTTGTCTTTTGAACAAAATAAGCCAATGAATATTTTTGGAGATAATTGGGATCATCATACGGAAAAAATAAAAGAAAATTGGATAAACAAAGTAAAAGAAGATGACTGTGTAATATTACCAGGAGATTTTTCATGGGCAACATACTTAGAAAATACTAAATGTGACTTTTCATATATTAATGAATTACCAGGACGTAAAATTTTGTTAAAAGGTAATCATGATTACTGGTGGACAACTCTAACAAGCATGAGGAACTTCTTAAAAAGTAATAACTTTAAAAATATAGACTTTTTATATAACAATAGCTATTGTATAGAAAACAAGATTATTGTAGGAACAAGAGGATGGAATATATTAGACAATGAAAATGAAAGCAAAATGATAAAAAGAGAAAATGCAAGATTAGAACTATCTATAAAGAATGGAATGGAAAAGTATGGAAAAGATAAAGAAATGATAGCATTTTTTCATTATCCACCAATTACTTTAAATAGTGTTTATAAAAAAGAAAAAAATGATTTTATAGAAACATTAGAACGATATAATATAAAAAAATGCTATTATGGGCATTTACATGGAAAATCACATAAAGATGCGGTAGAAGGAGAAATAGATGGCATCAAATATAAGTTGATTAGTGCTGATTATTTAAACTTTGATTTAGTTGAAATTTAGTACTTGCAATATTTACAAATTGTGGTATAATTATATAGCTAATTATATCAAAAAGCGAAAGGATTGAATAAAATGAGTGTAAAAGTAGAAAATACAGAAAACAAAAATGAAGTTAAATTATCATTCGTAGTTGAGGCAGAAAAATTTGAAGAAGCGATGAAAAAGGTATATACAAAAACAGCAAAGTATTTTAATATACCAGGATTTAGAAAAGGAAAAGCACCAATGCAACTAGTTGAAAGACAATATGGATCTGAAATTTTTTATGAAGATGCTTTCAATGAATTAGTACCAGAAGTATATGATGCTGCAATTAAAGAAAATAATGTTGAAGCTGTTAGTAAACCAAACATTGATATTACACAAATGGAAAAAGGAAAAGACTTAATTTTTACTGCGACAGTGCAAACAAAGCCAGAAGTAAAATTAGGTAAATATAAAGGTATAGAAATAAAAAAAATAGAGTATAATGTATCTGAAGAAGATATCAACCATGAAATAGGACATATGCAAGAAAAAAATTCAAGATTAGTTTCAGTTGATGATAGACCAGTAGAAAATGGTGACATTACAGTAATTGATTTTGAAGGTTCAGTTGATGGAGTCCCATTTGAAGGTGGAAAAGCAGAAGGACATGAACTTGAAATAGGAAGCAACACATTTATTCCAGGATTTGAAGATCAAATTATAGGAATGAAAGTTGATGAAGAAAGAGATATAAAAGTTAAATTCCCAGATGAATATTTTTCAAAGGATTTAGCTGGAAAAGATGCTATATTTAAAATAAAATTACATGAAATAAAGAAAAAAGAATTACCAAAACTAGATGATGAATTTGCTAAAGATGTTAGCGAATTTGATACATTAGAAGAATTAAAAAATAGCATAAAAGAAAAAATAGATGTTGAAAACAAAAATAAAGAAAAATATGAGACAGAAGAAGAAGCAATAAAAACTGTTTGCGAAAACACAGAAATAGATATTCCAAGTGGAATGATTGAAGTTGAAATTGACAATATGGTAAAAGACATAGAAGGTAGATTATCATATCAAGGATTAAAATTAGAACAATATCTTCAAATGGTTGGAAAGACAGAAGAAGACATGAGAAAAGAATTTGAAGATCAAGCAAAGAAATCAGTAAAATCAAGATTGGTTTTAGAAGCAGTTGTAAAAGCTGAAAAACTTGAGGCATCAGAGGAAGAAGTTGGAGAAAAAATTAAAGAAATGGCAAAACAATATAACAGACCTGAAGATGAATTATTAGCAAATGAACAATTAAGAAGTTACATAGCAGAAAGTATGAAAACAGAAAAGGCTATTGAATTTATTGTTAAAAATGCAAAAATTAAATAATGTTGATTTAAATAATATGTATTATAGAAGCATATAAAATCGGAAATGAAAAGTTAGGGGTGAAATTAAATTTATTACAAAATAAATAAACATTAGCCACTAACTTTTTATGGCTTATACTACGGTACATGTAGTTTTAAGTTATTATGCGTTATATAAAACTTATATAATATATAAAAATTAAGGGAGGAATTTTTTATGGAAAAAAATAGTTTGGTTCCATATGTTATAGAACAAACAGCAAAAGGAGAAAGATCATATGATATTTTCTCAAGATTATTAAAAGATAGAATTATATTTCTAGGTGAAGATGTAAATGCAACAACAGCAAGTTTAGTAATTGCTCAAATGTTGTTTTTAGAGTCAGAAGATCCAGATAAAGAAATCAGCTTATATATAAATAGTCCAGGTGGATCTATCACAGATGGTATGGGAATTGTTGATACAATGAATTATATTAAATGTCCTGTATCTACTATATGTGTTGGATTAGCAGCAAGTTTTGGAGCAGTTTTACTTGCAAATGGAGAAAAAGGAAAAAGATTTGCAACACCTAATGCAGAGATTTTAATTCATCAACCATTAATAGGTGGAAATGGAATAGCAGGACAAACAACTGAAATCAAAATTCAAGCTGATCACATGATAAAGACAAGGGAAAAACTAAATAAATTGTTAAGTGATAAAACTGGTCAAAGTATAGAAACTATAGAAAAAGATACAGAAAGAGATCATTGGATGACAGCAGAAGAAGCTTTAGCATATGGATTAATTGATGGAATAATGGACAAAAGAAAGTAAAAGGAGAAAAAAATGGCGAATAATAAAGAAAAAGAAATAAGATGTTCTTTTTGTGGCAAATCTCAAGATGGAGTGGATAGAATTATTGCAGGACCTGGGGTATATATATGTAATGAATGTGTAAAGGTGTGTTCAAATATAATTGAAGACGACTTATATGAAGATACTGAACTAACATATACATTAAATGAAGATACGCAATTACCTAGTCCAGAAGAAATAAAAAATGTATTAGATACGTATGTAATAGGTCAAGAAGAAGCTAAAAAAACGTTAGCTGTTGCAGTATACAATCATTATAAACGTATTAGCAATGAGACAGAGCAAAAAGAAGATGATGATGTCGAAATACAAAAAAGTAATGTGTTATTACTTGGACCAACTGGATGTGGAAAAACATTACTTGCACAAACTTTGGCAAGAATATTAGAGGTACCTTTTGCAATAGCTGATGCAACAACATTAACAGAAGCAGGGTATGTTGGTGAAGATGTAGAAAATATATTATTAAAACTAATACAAGCAGCAGATTACGATGTTGAAAAAGCAGAAAGAGGAATTATATATATAGATGAAATCGATAAAATATCTAGAAAATCTGAAAACCCATCTATAACAAGAGATGTAAGCGGAGAAGGTGTACAACAAGCATTATTAAAAATAGTTGAGGGAACTGTTGCATCAGTACCACCACAAGGTGGAAGAAAACACCCACACCAAGAGTTTATTCAAATTGATACATCAAATATTCTATTTATCTGTGGGGGGGCTTTTGAAGGATTAGAAAAAATCGTAAAAGATAGAATTGGTAAAAAGTCAATTGGATTTGGAGCAAATATCGAAAGTAATCAAGAAATAGATAAATATAAAGTATTTGAACAACTATTACCACAAGATCTATTAAAGTTTGGATTAATACCTGAATTTGTTGGAAGACTTCCTATTATTGCAACATTACAAGAATTAGATAAAAAGGCATTAATAGACATTGTAACAAAACCTAAGAATGCATTGGTAAAACAATATAAAAAATTATTTGCAATGGATAATGTAGAATTAGAATTTGAAGATGATGCATTAGGTCTTATTGTAGATAAGGCAATAGAAAGAAAAACAGGAGCTAGAGGTCTTAGATCAATTATTGAAGAAATTATGAGAGATATTATGTATGAAATCCCATCAAACCCTAAAATAGAAAAATGTATTATTACAAAAGAGACTGTTGCAAATGGAGAAGCTCCAAAAATAATTATAAATAATAATAAACAGGTAGCTAAAAAAACTCATATAACAAAAAGAAAAACTAGTACAAAAAAGACGGGAACAACAAGTGCATAAGTTTTATAAGCCAAAATTTTATGATTAAATAATGGATCAAAAGGAATGCTTAAATAAAAAATAAAAAAATTATAAAAAAAGTATTGACAAAATAGAGTGGAGCAGTTATAATAATAACTGTTCCACAGAAATGCAGGTGTAGTTCAATGGTAGAATTCCAGCCTTCCAAGCTGGCTATGCGGGTTCGATTCCCGCTACCTGCTCCATTTGAAATCAACTTACGGACTTAAAAGTTCGTAAGTTTTTATTTTTATATAAAACTTTAAAAGTTCTTTTTCTAGAAAGGAGGACTTTTTTCATGCTTGAATTTGAAGTAATTGAAAACCTAAAACCTAATAATGATTTAATAGGCATCTTAAAAGACTTTAAATATAAGATTAAATTAGGACAAATTAAAACTATTTTACACACCAACTTATAAGTAATAATACCTACTGAATACAAAATTACATATCATACTACTCTTACAATACTTGAATACAAAGTTAATGAAATATCAAATAAGCCATTTTATATTAAGGAACATAATCAAAAGTATAATATTAAAGAAATTACACAATTTTTAAAAAAGTTTTAATTTTAGACTATACATTTTGCTTATTTGTGAGGAAACATATGAGAAATATATTAAATTTAACTTCATAAAACTCACTCTAATTAAGAAAATTAATAAGAAATATTAAAAATTTTAAATTTAGTGTCTGATATTTTGCGTTTGAGTGAGGAAACATATGAGAAGTATTTTAATATTTCTCGAAATTTAGTGAAAGAAGGAAAACTATGAGATGTGGTGTTTATGTAAGAGTATCTACTGATGACCAAAGAGATAATGGTTATTCTATTGATTCACAACTTAGAATGATTAAAGAATATTGTGAAAAGAATGAATATGATATTGTTGAGGTTTATAATGATGCTGGACATTCTGGAAAAGATTTAATGAGACCTGAAATGCAAAGATTACTTAAAGATATCAAATCCAAGAAAATTGATAAGTTAATTGCTATTAAAGTAGATAGATTAACTAGAAATAATTATGATGGTTTTTGGTTACTTAATTACTGCGAAGAACACGATGTTAAGATTGAATTAATACTTGAGCCTTATGATGTATCTACAGCTAATGGTGAAATGATATTCGGTATGAATTTAGTATTTGGGCAACGCGAAAGAAAAGAAATTGGTGCTAGAACTAAAAGGGCTATGGAAGAAATGGCACTAGAAAAAGTACACCCTAGTAAAGCACCATATGGTTATATTAGAAATAAAGAAACTGGTCATTTAGAAGTAGAGCCTATAGAAGCACAAGTAGTAAAAGAAATATTTGAACTGTGTAAAAAAGGACATTCAACTAGAAATATTGCTACTATTATGAAAGATAATAATGCGTATCTTAAACAAGGTAAATGGCGAAATGATAGAGTTTATAAAATACTCACTAATTCAATTTATATTGGTATATTTGAGTATGGAAAGTATAAAAGAAAATCACAAGATATTTTAAGAGTTGAAAATTATTGTGAACCAATTATTGATGAAGTAACATGGAATGCTACTAGAAATGTTTTAGTAAAAAACAAACATTCTAACTATGGAGAATATATTCATTTGTTTTCTGGTTTAGTAAAGTGTCCTATTTGTGGTGAGATAATGTCATCATCAGAATCTTTTAAATATCCTAACGGAAAGCAAAAGGTTTATTACCATTTAAGATGTAAAAATCATAATTGTAGTGGATTTGGACTTCATTATAATACTGAAAAAATAGAAACAAAATTAAAACAAGTATTAGAAGAATTAACACTATTTATGCTTTCTATGGATAATGAAATTATAACTTGTAATTCTACCAAAAGTGATGATGTAAAAGATATAGAAAAAGCAATCGAAAAATTAAAAATATAGAAAAAAAGATTAGTAGATTTATATTTAAGTTCTAATTTAGATGTCGAAACAATTAATCATAAAAATGATGTTATCAAAAAGGAAATTAATAAACTAACTCAAAAGAAAGTAAGACTTGATCCAGATAATAATTCTAAAGAATATACAATAGAACTTGTTAAAAAATTAGATTGTACTGAGAAAAATAACACTTTATTTTTTACTAATATTAAAAATATTGGATTTGCTTTTCTTTATGATTTGCTATCAAGAGAAGCTAAAAGAGATATGATTCATAGACTTATATCTATGATAGAAATTAAACGTGATAAAAACTACAACATTGATATTAAAGATATAAAATTCACAGATGAATTTATAACTAAAAGCAGTAAAGAATACTTAAAATATCTTAATAATATTATGAATAGCAATAATATTGGAATTAAATTTCATAAAGAAATTGATGAAATTGAGTTAAAAAAGATGGAATCGAATTATGATATTTTATCAATTAAGAAAATGAAAAATAAAGAATATTCTAATAAGTTTTTAGAAGAATTTATTTCAAAATCACAAAAACATTTATATATAGATGGCATTGTTAGTTGCCCATATATTGAGAAAAATGTTATTAAAGATATTTTAATATTAGTACCTAAAAATGAATTAATTAATGAAATTTAAATTAGAAAGGAATGATAAAAAATGAAAGTTACTTATACAAAAAAGGAGATTATTTATTACCAGATTTATATTTAGAAAAAGACGAAGATTATGGAAGACTTGGAAGATATGGAATATTAAGATTACACTTTATTGCACAAAACAAACAAGCACTTTATGAAACATTATTGATGACAAATAAATTAACTCATCATCTTCTTTTAGTCAGTGATTCTTGTGAGAATTATTATAAAGAACTAATGGAAAATTATATTAAGAATGATGAAAGACTATCTGAAAAAAACAAAGAATTAAATCCATTGGAATGGACAAAACTAATGAACAACTATAAAAATACAGCAGAAGAAATTGTCTTAAATGAATATGTTTTTATATAAATAATCTTTAAAAAAGAGGAAAAAATTATCAAAATAATTTAATCCTCTTTTTTATTTTTTTGAATGTGGGAATAAAATATATGTCTAGCCAGCACTGAATTTATACTCCCGCATAAATTCTAGTATGGGAATTCCCATACCCTTTATTATCAGAAATTAAAATCTAAATATACATAATTATTCATATCGTAAGATAAATTATTTTCTATCATTTTGTTAGCAATTTTACAACACTTTGAAATCCTTTCACCATTAAATAGTGGATCAATATATCTAATCTTTGCTCCATGATGTACATAATAAACATTTTGAGGTTCTTCTTTTGATGTTTTTACTTTTTTAGCATTTCTCCAAATATTAAAAATATCATTATATTTAGAAGATTCTATAATATCTATTACTTCACTTTCTTTTAATTCATATAAATCCTTTTTAGAAATTTTGTTTTCATCACTTAATTTTTTTAGAATATCAGCAATTAATTGCATAGAATATCTAGTTCTATCTTCACGATATATAACGGATAATCGGCTCGTAACCTTAACAAAGTTTCTAGCAATTTTTTTAGTTCTAAATCCTAATTCAATTTCTTTTTCTTCGTTAGTTTGTATTTCAATATCATCATATATTTCTTTAATGATTTCTGAATCTAATAATCTATAAGTAAATAAAGCATTTGATAGTGAATATTCTAATCTATCAGCAGATAATTTAGGTGTATCATTATCAGCAATAGGATATAAATGATAATTATCTATTTCTGATATTTTAATATTATCTCTTTTTAATAATGTCATAATTTCTTTTGAATTTTTTATTATTTCTGTTGTCAAATCTTCTGTTGATTCTTGAGTCATATAATCTCCATTAAGAAAATCTATACAATGCTTAAATGCAGGTGTTGCTATATCGTGAAATAATCCAGATAAAGTTTGTTTTTTATCATGTGTAAAATGCCAAACAATTAAAGCAACTGCAACAGAATGGTCTAGAGTTGAAAAGAAAAAATCGCTTTCAAATAAGTCTGAATAAATAGTGCCACAAGTAATACTAATATATTGCTGTGATAATAATTCTTTTGTATCTATATATTCATTTAACCATTCTGGGAAATTTGGTTCTAAAATTTCAAAATAATCTTTTATTTCTTTGCTAATATTGTCATAATATTTACTCATTTTTATTATTCTCCTTTAACTATTTTCTATATCTTCTAAGAATTTATTCCAATCATCTCGATATGATGCATTAGTAAATATCTTATCTAAATATATGTTATAAATGTTTTCATTGTAAGTAGGATGAACTAATGGCATATTTGCCATCAAAAACAAAAGAACCGCTAATGTTTTTTTATCTGTTTTTTCAAAAAATATTCCCCTTACATCATTAAAACTAATTTGTCCTTTACAAGAATTAACAATTGTGTAATCTCCTGCAACTATAATATCAAATTGATGTATTCGTTTTATTTTATTTTCTTTGTAATAATTCAAAATTACTTCAATTAAATTTTCAATATTTGAATAGGTATTCTTGGCAAATATAATAGTTGGTATCTTATAAGTATATTCATTTTTATCTTTATCCAAAATAAGACCATTTCTGACTCTAGTTAGTTTTTTTACACTTTCTATTTGTTTTAGTGCTCTTTCAATTTCGTCTTTATCAGTCAAATTTCCTTTTATTTCTATTGCGTAATCTACTCCATCTGCAAAAATAACAGAAGCTTTTTTGTTTTTACTATCTATTGTATAGGGATGAGATGGATCAAGTATTATGCAATCTATAGAGGCACTTCGTTGGTTGTAACTATCTATAATATTTCCTTTTGTAATTCTATATGGGAAAGGAAAATACTTTTCAAAGAAGGAATGAAATAATTCTTCTCTTCTATCTGCTATTTCTTGTGGAGTTCCTTTACCTTCTACAGAAGCCTTTGCTAAACTCAATTTTAATTCTTCGTATTCTAATTCTAATAATTTAATAAACTCATCATTCATTTTTCATCTTCTCTTTCTTATTCTTTTCAATTCTTTCCATTATTCTACATAAATGAATTCCTAAATAAGTAAATGTAAAACACAAATATGTATTAAAAGAATCACTCGTTTTATTTGGAATATATTTGGATAATTTTATAAAATTATTATAGGCTAGTTTTTCGAATATATTGAATATATTTGAACTCTCCTGAGTAGGCATTAGGGTTAGTGATTCACCAATTATTAAACTATTTTCATTATTTACAAAGGCATCTTTATTTACTCGATACTCGTAACTCATTATCAAATCTGGCACAAATTCGTAATTGCTACCAATTTCCTTTTTTAGAGAATTCACGTCAAATTTTTCATTACCACGTTTTTTCCAAAGATTATAGTATAATACATCAATATCATTTTTTGTTAGTTTCATAAATCCATCTATAATATTTTCAAAATTGTCTTCTGACAAATTTAATAAATCTACAGCAATTTCTATAAAATCGTCTGTTTCTTCTGAAAGAACTTTCACAATTAAATTTCTAATTTTATATCTATTTATAATCTTATACTTAAATATATTAAAATTTTCCAGTTTCTTATTTAGAATGTCTATATTTTTATTAATAACTTCAATTTCATCTCTATTTAAATAAGAATCTAAATATCCATTCATTAGCGAACCAATTGTACCATATTTATTTATTGATAAGTCATTGTATTCTTTTATTTCGTTCATTAAATATCTCCTTTAATAATTGGCTTAAATTTAAACTTATTATACTATAAAATAACAAAATTCTCCATACTCCCATTGAATTTTAAGAAGATTTCATATATAATGTTTTTAGAAAGAGAGCGTTATAGTTCGTAAGCTGTTGCTTAATCGCTCCATAAAACAACTTACTTAAAATATTAGTAGGTTGTTTTTTTGTTATACAAAATTATATAATAAAATAGTACACAAAATATAAAAGATGTGTTATACTCATAATTAGGAAAACAAGCGGGTATAATTTAGTGGTAGAATGTCATGCTTCCGACCTGATAGCGCGGGTTCAATTCCCGCTACCCGCTCCATTTGAAGACAACTTACGAACTAATTAAAGTTCGTAAGTTTTTATTTTGCCCGTAGTCAGTCTTGGAAAGGCTTGTTCTACCAAATATAAAGATAATGTTCTCTTTCTAGGAAGGAGGACATTTTTTATGCTTGAATTAAAAACCATTGAAGAACTTAAACCTAATACTAAACTACTAGAACTTATTAAAGACTTTACTTATAAAACTAAAAAAGGAAAAGTTAAAGTTCTTCTAAATACTAATTTACAGATTATTGAACCTACTGAATATCTAATTACATATCCCATTACTCTTACTATATTTGAATACAAAGTAAATGAAATTAGTAATAAACCATTCTAAATTAAAGAACGTAAAGAAAAGTATAATTTGAAAGAGATTGAGACTTTTTTAAGAAATTTTTAAATTTAGGGTTTATTTTTGGCGTTTAAGTGAGGAAACATATGAGAGGTACTTTAATATTTCTCAAAATTAAGGAAAGGAGGAAAATTATGAGATGTGGAGTTTATGTAAGAGTATGTACTGATGACCAAAGAGATAATGGCTATTCTATTGATTCACAGCTTAGAATGATAAAAGACTTTCTGAAAAAAGTAAAGAATTAAATCCAATTAAATGGACAAAGTTAATGAACACCTATAAAAATACAGCAGAAGAAATTGTCTTAAATGAATATGTTTTTATATAAATAATCTTCAAAAAAGAGGAAAAATTTATCAAAATAATTTAATCCTCTTTTTTTAATTTTTGAATATGGGAATAAAATCTATGTCTAGCCAGCACTGAATTTGTACTCCCATACAAATTCTATATGGAAATTCCCATACCCTTAAATTTTTAGAAAGGAGATTTCAAATTATGAGAATAAGAAATAATAAAGTTAATGTATTTTTAAGTGATGATGAGAAGTTTATTTTAAAAAGAGATTCTTCAAAATTAAACTTATCTCAGTCTGAATATATTAGAAATTTAATTATAGGATATGAGATTAAAATTCCAAAAGTCAAAGAAGAACAAAAACCTAAAAAAGACGAATATATTATAGAAAATATTGTTAAAGCACTAGAAGAAAATATTAATTGCTTAATCAAAGTAAAAAATAAATTTCATTATCTTGGATATTTTGAAGATGAACGAGCAATTGGAACTAAAATCGAATTTTTAAAGACACAAAATAATACGCTAAAAAAATATATACC
>UMHA01031059.1_pt1 | contig 31841 bp, 24 predicted proteins | sample 1965401 | NCBI WGS metagenome assembly UMHA01 (sample SAMEA4836085, study PRJEB28245) | human gut metagenome | biome: gut microbiome; material: fecal sample | place: Denmark | collected 2008 | reverse complement strand
AGTCTTTCATCCAGTCGTAGTTGTTTACCAGTTCTGCACGGTTAGGGGCATCCGATTCGAAATCGAGGAATTTGCCCAACTGCTTCTTGATACACTCCTGATTGTGGCGCAGTGTTTCCTCATCCAGCAAGTTACGTTCCTGTGACTTACCTGAAGGGTCTCCAATCATACCGGTTGCACCTCCTACCAGAGCCAGCGGTTTGTGGCCGCAACGCTGGAAATGACGCAACATCATCACGCCACACAAGTGGCCGATATGCAACGAGTCAGCTGTAGGGTCAATACCCAGGTAAGCTGTCACCATTTCCTTCTCCAGCAATTCTTCTGTGCCCGGCATCATGGTATGTACCATTCCACGCCATCTTAGTTCATCTACAAAATTCATCGAATGAAATTCTTAGTTTAACATGTTTATTTAATAAAAACTGAAGCAAAAGTACGACACTTTATCTGAATAACCAATTTTTAGCGATTAAAAAAGAGACGGTTAGCATTTTCTTTGATATTTTCAATTAAGCTGTCAAAAGAGGTTCCGCGTAGTGAAGCTACTTGCCGGTAGAAGCGCGGAAAGTCTGTGTCTGCTTCATCGCTTTCCAATAATAATCTGTCTGCAGGGACGATGAACAATGCTTTTTCCTGGTATTTTTTCCCGAAAGAGAGATAAAATCCGTGTCGGAGCAGGTCGGTGGCAAGTTCTTTTTTACCTCGGAAACCATGGATGATCCAGGCTTGTGCCGGGTGATATTCCTTGTGCAGGGCAAGCAGTTCTTCAGTGGCTTTTACGGAATGTATCACTAAGGGGAGATGATATGTTTCTGATAACTCTATCACTTTTCTGAAAGCTTGTATTTGCAAGTCGAAAGGGGTATCGCATACTTTGTCCAGCCCGGCTTCTCCCAATGTGACTACTCGTGAATCACTTTGGATAGTTTGTATCAGCCATTCTATTTGTGGCTGAATATTTTCTTGCGTGAGATACCATGGGTGCAGGCTGGCAGAAATGAAAGAGGCTTGCTGGTAAACGCTAGTCATTTTCTCGTCCATGCGGCAGCTTACGATGGCAGTGGTCTGTGGTTGGGGCAGATGATGTGTGTGCGCGTCGAAAAAGGAAGTGTCAATCATGTGAAAACAGGCTATTAAGGAACCGGGTCATATCCTGAACCTCCCCACGGGTGGCAACGAAGAATGCGCCGTATGGCTAAGTAAAGCCCCTTGAAAGGTCCGTGCTTTTGTATCGCTTCTATGGCATATTGAGAACAGGTCGGAGTAAAGCGACAGGAGGGAGGCGTAAAGGGTGAAATGCAGTTCCGGTAAAAATAAATGGGAAGCAGGAGCAGGAAAGAAATGAACTTTTTCATACCAGACGTTCTGCGGTAAGTTGTAGCAATTTAACTACCTTGGCTTCCACCTCGGCCGATTCATGCAGCTCATTGTCGAGCCAGATAAAGGCAATGGCAATTTTCTTTCCCGAACTTTTTAATGCATCGAGCAGGATGTGCTTGTGTTTACGGTAGGCCTCCCGTATCTGACGTTTTACACGGTTGCGTTTGACTGCCCGCTTGAATCTTTTTTTCGGTACGCTAATCAGGATAGTGGCTGCAGGCAGATTCTCTCCTCCCACCGGCGTGTATACGATACGCAACGGAAAAGCAGGTAGTGATTTGCTGCCTCCTGTAAACAGTCTTTCAATCAGTATCCGGCTGTTCAGTCGTTCTACTTTCGGTAGGGTTAATTTTAGAGAATCGCTCATAGAGGGTATATAATGAAACAAAGCGAAGTAATGAGAATATGGATTGCTTCGCTTTGTTCGTCAGAAGTATTTTTTTATTTGTTGTGTTCGCGGATAAACATATCCAACGCTGCCGGCATGGAAGGAGCTGCGCTTGAAGGAGCTTCCAAATCAAGACGCAAGCCTGCATCTTTTACGGCTTTAGCAGTAGTCGGCCCGAAGCTTCCGATAGCAATGTCTTTCTGTTCGAAATTCGGGAAGTTCTTCATCAGCGACTGGATACCTGCCGGGCTGAAGAATATCAGCATGTCATAGTTGAATTCTTCTTCTGGGGTGAAGTCATTGCTGACGGTACGATACATTATGGCTTCCGTGTGCTGGATGTGGTTTTTGTCGAGCAAGTCTTTTACTTCGTCATTGTGTACATCCGACATCGGAATAAAGTATTTTTCCGTATTATGTTTGATAATTTGCGGAAGCAAGTCAGCGAACTTTCCAGTAGCTCCGAAGAATACTTTACGCTTGCGGTATTGAACGTATTTCTGAATATACAGAGCGATAGTTTCCGAAGTACAGAAATATTTCATTGTTTCCGGAATTGTTACGCGCAACTCTGCACACAGGCTAAAGAAGTGATCGATAGCATGGCGTGAAGTAAACACAACGGCTGTATGATCTAAGATAGAAACCTTCTGCTGTCTGAATTCTTTAGCTGACAAACTTTCTACTTTAATAAACGGGCGAAAATCTATCTTCACTCCGTACTTCTCAGCAATGTCAAAATAAGGGGACTTTTCAGTCGTTGGTTTAGGCTGAGAAACGAGGACTTTCTTTATTTTCAACGTTACTAGAATTTTAAAATAAAAATGTTATTTATATATATCAATCCTTTCCAGAGGAAAAGTAAGGGTATGATTTCGAGGGTGCAAAAGTACAGAATTAAATGTAAAATGCCATGAAAATGATTAAAAAAGTTCCTAATACACTTATAAAATAACAATATTTTGAAAGATATTACTGCTGTGAGTACGAAGGTTTTAGAAAAGTGAAAGTCTAAATTGAAATAAACGACGAGCAGTGACAAAGGAAATAAGACAAGGGAAATACCGGAGAGCAGATCAAAATAGGCAGAAATCCAGGCTTTATTTTTTTCTTTGTCAAAGAAAATCCAGTTGATAAATTGATATAAAAGGGCTTTTCCTGTCACTGTCAATAGTACGCAGAATATGTAGATAAATAGAATGGCATAGTGCGAAACTATTTGGAACAGAAATGGGTCGGTTTTAGAGAAAAAATCATATACAAATAATCCGGCGGATATGCAGCTTATACTTCCTAAGCTCAGGGTGTAGCGGATGTTGAAATTAGAAGTGTCGTCAAAAAGCCCCGCTCTTTCTTTGTGGCGGAAAAAACTTTTGATATGTTGATAGAGGTATTTTTTCCCGTTTTTCAGGGCGTATACGGCCAGGAAAAAGCAAAGAAATACAATTCCGGTAACCGCAAAGTCATTTCGTAACTGATAAGGAATGGGTTCTCCTGCCATACCGTTTGTACACGGTGTTTCCTTACAATGCTGCAGTGCACTGTCTATCTGCTCTACGTGCTGGTTGTAGAGTTCTTGAATCTGTGAGAAACCGGTATGGCAAAACTTGTTCATATTGCGGCAAATTTACGAATTTCTTTGCTCCAGTGAGGGATGGTATATAATAAATTTACAGCTTCTTCGGGAGTTTGTGCCACGTGCCAGATATTTCCGTGTTCTTTTCGCATGAAGTTCTGGGAAATAGCTTGTTGAAGCATTTCTAACAGCGGGTTATAAAATCCGTTGGTATTCAGTATGACGATGGGTTTCAGGTATAGTCCAAGCTGTTTCCAGGTAATGATTTCCAGTAGCTCTTCCAGTGTACCGCATCCCCCGGGCAGGGCAATCACTCCGTCGGACAAATCGGCCATAAGTTGTTTGCGTTCGTGCATGCTTTCCGTCTCTATCAGTCGGGTCAGTCCTTTGTGGTGCCAGCCTTGTTCCACCATGAACCGGGGAATGACACCGGTTACGGTTCCTCCGGCAGCAAGAGCTGCGTCACTGATGCGGCACATCAGTCCCAGGCATCCGGCTCCGTTAATAAGGTTGATATGTTTTTGTGCAAGAATTTTTCCAAGTTCTTCGGCTGCTTCGAAATAAATAGGATCTATTTTGGTGCTGGAAGCACTGTATACGCATATATTTTTGATATCGTTCATGGTCTTTTTTAGTTTTTGCAAAGATAGGTAAAGGTGAGTGCAATGTCAAGCCAAAAGCTTGCTTTTGAGCGTAAGTATTGCCGAACCGCATCCTATCTTCGAGGATTCAAAGATAGGTAAAGGTAAGTGCATAGCCAAAACGTTATGCCAACAAAAAGGGCCTGACCATCTTCTGATGTATCAAGCCCTCTGTATGGTTAGTGGAAGGTTTCGGCTTATTTCAGTCCGAAAGCTTCTTTCACTTTGTCTACATAATCCAGTTTCTCCCAGGTGAAGAGTTCTACTTCCACGTCTTTGTTGCCTTCGTAAGCCGATTCGAAATGTTTGGTAACGATTTGCGGTTCGCGGCCCATGTGTCCGTAAGCAGCAGTTTCACTATAAATCGGATTGCGCAGTTTCAAGCGTTCTTCAATGGCACGCGGACGCATATCGAAGATTTCATCCACTTTCTTAGCGATTTTTCCGTCGGTCAGAGCTACATTGCTACGTCCGTAAGTATTTACGTAGATATTGATTGGACGTGCCACTCCGATGGCGTATGAAACCTGTACCAATACTTCGTCTGCTACTCCGGCAGCTACCAGGTTCTTGGCAATGTGGCGTGCAGCGTATGCAGCACTACGGTCTACCTTGCTGGGGTCTTTTCCTGAGAAAGCACCTCCTCCGTGAGCTCCGGCACCACCGTAAGTGTCTACAATAATCTTACGGCCAGTCAGTCCGGTATCACCGTGAGGACCACCAATCACGAACTTACCTGTCGGGTTTACGTGGTATTTAATCTGGTCGTTGAACAAAGCCAGTACCTGCGGGTTGTGGATTTCTGCAATGACACGCGGCATCAAGATTTCAATTACGTCCTTGCGAATCTGTGCCAGCATTTCCTCGTCAGCCTTTAATTGAGCTTCTTTTGAGTCATTTTCCGGCTGGATAAATTCATCGTGCTGAGTAGATACTACGATGGTATCAATACGTACCGGACAGCGGTTGTCATCGTATTCGATAGTTACCTGGCTCTTAGAGTCCGGACGAAGGTAAGTCATCACCTTTCCTTCACGACGGATGTCGGCCAATACCATCAGCAGCTTGTGTGCCAGGTCGAGCGACAACGGCATGTAGTTTTCTGTTTCGTTGGTAGCATAACCGAACATCATACCCTGGTCACCTGCTCCCTGATTCATCGGGTCTTCGCGTTCTACTCCACGGTTGATGTCAGGACTCTGTTCGTGAATGGCAGAGAATACACCGCATGAATTACCTTCGAACATGTATTCGCTCTTGGTATAGCCTATCTTATTAATTACTTCGCGTGCTACGCGCTGCAAATCAATATACGCTTTGGTTTTCACTTCTCCTGCCAGTACCACCTGTCCGGTAGTTACCAGAGTTTCGCAAGCTACTTTTGAACTGGGGTCGTAAGCCAACAGTTTGTCAAGCACAGCGTCCGAAATTTGATCGGCCACTTTGTCGGGGTGTCCTTCAGACACCGATTCGGATGTGAATAAGTATCCCATTGTTGTGGTAAATTAAAATTGTTAATGGTTTGTTTTTATCCGTGTACGGACAGAGTAGAGAAGTAATCTTCGGGGAAATAACAATGTGTTTTAGCATTTTTTTCCGTGGTTGCAAGCTACTCAAATCTTTCCACTTTTTATTTTCGCTGCAAAGATAGTGATATAAATTGGAATAATTACAATTTCAGTTTCTTTTTAACATAGCTTTATGCTACTTGCCTGTTGGTAAATTATCCCTGATATAGTTCGGACAATGTTTTTTGCCGGGTGGGGTGGATTACGTTTCCCGCAATTTCGATTAGGGGTTTCATCACAAAATCTCTTTCCGTCATCAAGGGATGGGGAATCGTAAGCTCAGGTGTCTGGAGCACGAGGGTGTCGTATAAAAGAATATCAATATCAATGAGGCGGTCGCTGTAGCTGCCGTTGACTGATTTCTTTGTTCTGCCGAGCTCTTTCTCTATTTCCTGTGTGATGTGCAGTATCTCAATAGGAGAGAGGCTGGTTTCCAGTCCTATTGCTGCATTGAGAAAGCTGTGGTCTGATTCAAATCCCCAAGGGGCTGTTTCATAAAAAGAGGATAGGGAAACTTGCTTCCCTATCCTTTCCTGTAGTTTATAGATGGCGGTACGTAAATTAGCTTCTTTATCGCCAAGGTTTGTACCTAATCCCAGATAAACTGTTGCCATAGAGTGATGGTTTATTTATCCAGAATCAGCATGGCATCACCGTAAGTACCAAAACGGTAATCTTCTTTCAGTGCGATGTTGTAAGCATCCATAATCAGTTCATATCCTCCGTAAGCACATACAAGCATCAGCATGGTAGAAAGCGGCATGTGGAAATTGCTTACCATGGCGTTGGCTACTGAGAAGTCGTAAGGAGGGAAAATAAATTTGTTGGTCCATCCTTCGAACTCTTTCAAGTGGCCGTCTGTACCCACAGCTGTTTCAATAGCACGCATCACGGTAGTACCTATGGCACATACCTTGTTGCCTCTGTCTTTGGCTTCGTTGACGATGCGGCAGGCTTCCGCGTTGACGAACATCTGTTCCGAATCCATTTTATGCTTGGTCAAATCTTCCACGTCGATGTCGCGGAAGTTGCCCAATCCGGCGTGCATGGTAATGAAAGAGAAATCAATGCCCTTGATTTCCATACGTTTCATAAGTTCACGGCTGAAGTGAAGACCGGCTGCCGGTACGGTAACGGCTCCTTCATTTTTGGCGTAGATAGTCTGGAAACGTTCTTCGTCTTCCGGTTCTGCCGGGCGATGGATGAAAGGAGGCAATGGAGGTTCTCCCAAGGCATACAAAGCCTTCTTGAATTCATCATGAGGACCGTCGTACAAAAAGCGGAGTGTACGTCCGCGAGAAGTTGTATTGTCAATTACTTCGGCCACCATAGAGTCATCGTCGCCGAAATACAGCTTGTTACCGATACGGATTTTACGGGCGGGGTCTACCAGCACATCCCACAAGCGCAGTTCTTCGTTTAGCTCACGGAGCAGGAATACTTCAATGCGGGCACCCGTTTTTTCCTTGTTACCATACAAACGAGCAGGAAAGACTTTGGTATCGTTAAAGATAAACACGTCTTTGTCGTCGAAATAGTTCAGTATATCCTTGAAATTGACATGTTCAATTTCTCCGGTTGACTTGTGAATTACCATCAGGCGGGATTCATCTCTGTATTTAGCCGGATAAAGAGCGATTTTTTCTTCCGGCAACTTGAATTTGAATTGTGACAGTTTCATCTTCTTCCTTTCTTTCCTTAATCGTTTATAACTTCTATTTCTTGCTGGTCGAGCCAGGCTTCAAAATCTTCCACTTTCATGCAGTCTTCCAACTTTACTTCTCCTACCCGTGTACGTATCAGACCGGTCAGATGGGCACCACTTTGCAGTGCCTGGCCAATGTCTCTGGCCAATGCCCGTATGTAAGTACCCTTGCTGCAGACTACCCGTATCTTAATTTCCGGCAGGTTGCATTCCAGCAACTCGATTTCATCGATGACCAGAATCTTGGGTTTCAGTTCTACTTCATCTCCTTTTCTTGCCAGGTCGTATGCACGCTTACCGTCAACTTTGCATGCGGAAAATGCCGGTGGTACCTGTTCAATGGTGCCGACAAACTTTTTTAATGTCTCCTCGACCATTTCTTTGGTGATATGGTCGGTAGGGTAAGTTGCGTCAATCTCCTTTTCCAGGTCGAAAGAGGGAGTGGTTGCTCCCAGCTGGAGAGTGGCAATGTACTCTTTCGTATGATACTGGAACTCCTCAATACGCTTTGTAGCCTTTCCGGTACAGATAATCATCACTCCAGTGGCCAGCGGATCGAGCGTGCCAGCATGTCCTACTTTTATTTTCTTTACTCCTAATTTGCGACTGATGTGGTATCGTATCTTATTCACTACGGCAAAAGAGGTCCATCGCAGTGGCTTGTCAAAATATAATACTTCTCCTTCTTTGAAATTCATTAAGCCAATTCTAAATTATATCCTAAAAAAGACATGATTAGTATGATGCTTCCTACAATGATACGGTACCAGCCAAAAGCTACAAATCCATATTTTGTCACAAAGCTGATGAAAAATTTGATAGCCAGCAATGCTACGATGAAGGCTACGACATTACCCACAATTAAAGTTGTCAGATTCGTCGATATGATTTCCGTTCCTCCATCCATGAATAATTTGGCCATTTTATACACTGTAGCTGCAAACATGGTGGGCACAGCCAGAAAAAAAGAGAATTCTGCTGCTTTCTTTCGGGTAAGTTTTTGTGCCATACCTCCTACAATTGTCGCCATGGAGCGTGATACTCCCGGTATCATAGAAATACATTGGAATAATCCTATAAAAAAGGATCTTTTTTCTGTCAAAACAGTTTTTTCGCTTCCGTTGCCGAAAATTTTGTCACAGAATAGCATAAATATACCTCCTGCTATTAACATGACAGCTACTACAGTTACGCTTTCCAGCATCGCATCTATCATGTCACTGAAAAGAAGTCCCAATACAGCGGCAGGGATAAAAGCAACTAATAGCTTCCAGTAAAAGTCATATTTGTGAAGGAAACGCTTCACTGGAGTACAATTTTCTGGCATGGGGGTATGGTTGAGATGGAAAAAGTTTTTCCAGTATAAACATACCACCGACAGGATTGCACCAAACTGGATAATAAATGTAAAAGCCTTGACAAAATCCGTACTTTCTACCCCTAAAATATGCTGGGTAATAATCATGTGGCCTGTAGATGACACAGGAAGAAACTCGGTAAGTCCTTCTACAATGGCAATTACAATCGTTTGAAATAAGCTTAAATCTCCTTCCATTACAGTCTTTCCTCTTCTTTTGTAGTTATTTCTTTATCTTTCGGTTTTCTCAGGATACCATAAATCATGAAAATGAATCCCAAAAAGCAAACAACGGGAGCCACTTTGATGCGGCGTACACTGAAAATATCCGGTTCAAAGGCTGTTTCAGTAGAGCCGGGTCCGCTCATTAACAGGAATCCGATGATAATGACTATCATACCTATGGCAAGCAGTATGAAGTTGGTTTTATCAAAAGCAAAACTTTTTTTGTCCATAATGAATTTTGTCTATTTAGTTTGAACATTAAAGGCGATATAAATCTCCGGCTTTCATCTTCAAATATTTGTTGATGGAGATGTAGGCACACAAGGTGGCAATGAGGATGCCCGAGATGAAAACAGCCCCCATTACACAAAGCATTACTTCGGGAGTAATGAGTTCCAGCAGTCCCGGCTCATAGTTGACAAGCATGTAAGACAGGCTGATGAGCAGGGCATTGGCCATGGCCGCCGCAAGAATGCCTATCCAGACATTTCTGACAATGAACGGTCGCCGGATGAATGACCAGCTTGCACCTACCAGCTTCATGGTGTGAATCAGAAAACGTTTGGAGTAAATGGTCAGTCGTATGGTATTGTTGATCAATGCAAATGAAATGAGGGTGAGCAAAGCAGCCAGCCCTAACAGGAACATGCTGATTTTGCGTATGTTCTGGTTGATGGTATCAATCAGGTCCTGCGGATAATTTACTTCAATGACTTTTTTATTGTCCAGCAGTTTTTCCTGAATCCAGCTCAGGCTGTCAGAATTGGCGTATGCTGCATTGAGCTTGATTTCGATGGAAGCCGTAAACGGATTATAGCCTAAGAATTCAGCCGGATCTGTTCCCATGGCTTCTGTCTGTTCTTTCAGAGCCTGTGCTTTCGATATGTAGGTGGCCTGCTTCACAAAAGGCTCTTCTTCCAGCTGCTTTTGGAAGCGGATGGCTTCTGCTTCTTTCATGTCGTCGTTGAGAAGAACGGAAAAGTTGATATTCTCGCGTACGTATACAGAAAGATTGTTGGCGGTCATGACAAAAAAGACCACCATACCCAACAACAGCAGTACCAGCATTGTACTGATGCAGGAGGTAATGAATTGCATATCGAAAAGGCTGCCCGACTTCTGACTCATAATTTCTTATTTTTTTCTGAATACATAAATCATGGAACTGCTCCGGTCTTTCTTGGCCAGTGAAACAATCCATGCTTCCGCTCCGGTAATCAGGCCTTTTATGAACGGGAAAGCACTTTTCCGGTACTTCTCGCTCAGCATAGATACGTAAAACGCATCAAAAGGCATCGGATGCCGTTCGCAGAGAATAAAGTCGTGTTTGGCTCCAAACTGCTGCATGACAGAGGGACTGAAATGCCACAAGTGTCGGGGAACATCGTAGGCACCCCACATTTCTTTGTATTTTTCGGCATCGAATGAAGTAGGGTTGGGCACAGCTATAATGAGTATGCCCTGGTCTTTCAGAATACGTTTCAGTGTCTCCCAGGTTTCATTCAAATGTTCCAGATGTTCCATGACATGCCACAACGTGATGACATCGAACGACTTGTCGGCAAACTCATTGAGAGCTTCCGGAGCTGCCACGTCCAGTTCAAAATGCTCTTTGGCAAACTGGCGGGCCTGAGGGCTTTTTTCGATGGCAGAAACGTGCCATCCTCTTTCCTGCATGAAATGCGGAAAGTAGCCTGTGCCGGTACCGATGTCCAGCAGGCTGCCCTGGCTTAATCGGGAGTTATGCTTGACAAGGCGTGCTTTACGGGCAAGCATCACGCGACGCACCCAGTGATATACACGGTTCATCAACCCTTTGTGCGTATCGCTGTGTGAAATATAATCTGGAGTTTCGTAGTAGCGTCCTATTTCTGCTTCAACCGGAACAGGATGAGTGAACTGGAAACCGCAGTCTTTGCAACGACAAATCTGAAAGGACTCACCGGAAGCATAGTGGTCTGTACATGTCATTACCTCTTCAAAGTGGTTTCCTCCACAAAGTGGACATTTATCTATTTTCAGTATATTCACTTTATTCCCTAATTTGCTGCAAAATAACAAATAAAAAGCCTATGGCATGATTTTCTTTAAAAGTTTTTAAGAGTATAGAATGCTTTATGTATGTTTTTTGTAACTTAGCCCCGAATAATGAATATTTGCCAATAGATTATGGAGAAAAAAAGATTGACACGGTCAAACAATCGTATGATAGGTGGGGTTTGTGCTGGGATAGCCGATTATTTTGAATGGGATATTACTTTGGTGCGTATTATTTACGTACTGGCTACATTTTTTACAGCTTTTTCCGGTGGACTGGTTTATCTGATTCTTTGGCTGATCATGCCGGAAGCCAGGAGAGAATAATTAAAAAACAGGCTTGTATCAATAGGCATACGGGCTGTAAGTATTTAGGTTTTCCTCGCGCGAAACATACGTTTTGCGGAGCGGAAACCTATGTTTCGCACGCCGGAAACGTAGGTTTCTGCCTTGTGAAACGTAAAAAACCTGCAAGCATCCTGAAAAAGATGTCTGCAGGTTTTTTATATTGTCTTCTCAGAGCTATTTCTGGGAGAGTTATTCGGTTACTTCTGTGCCTTTCAGAGTAGCAGAGCTTGATTCCGTGATTTTTACTTTTACAAAATCACCGATGCGGTGGTTGCCACGGTCAAAGACTACTACTTTGTTTTGTTCCGTACGACCGAACAGCTGTTCTTTAGAGCGTTTGGATACGCCTTCTGCCAATACTTCGAAAGTTTTTCCTACATCTTTGGCATTGCTTTCGGCAGAAAGCTGGTTCTGCAGTTCAATCATTTCATTCAGTCGGCGGATTTTGATTTCTTCGGGCACGTCGTCTGGAAGGTGTTTGGAAGCGTATGTACCCGGACGTTCAGAATATTTGAACATGAAAGCCGAGTCGTACGCACATTCGCGCATCAGCGACAAAGACATCTGATGGTCTTCTTCTGTTTCAGAATGGAAGCCCGAGAAAATATCGGTACTGAGTCCGCAGTCGGGGATGATTCTCCGGATAGCGGCTACTCTTTCCAGATACCATTCGCGGGTATATTTACGGTTCATCAGTTTCAGGATGCGTGAGCTTCCGCTCTGTACGGGCAGGTGGATGTGCTTGCATACATTGGGCACTTCTGCAATGACATGAAGCGTTTCGTCACTCATGTCTTTGGGGTGTGAAGTGGTGAAACGTACGCGCATGTCGGGCACCGCTTCGGCCACGATACGGAGCAGCATAGGAAAGGTTACTGTTTGGCCGTCTTTTTCAAAACGGTATGAGTTGACGTTCTGTCCCAACAGGGTTACTTCCTTATAGCCTTTTCGTTGCAGGTCGCGTACTTCGTTCAGGATACTTTCCACGTCACGGCTGCGTTCACGTCCGCGTGTATAAGGCACAATACAGTAATGGCAGAAATTGTTACATCCTCGCATGATGGAAACGAATCCTGAAATATGGTTTCCGCAAATACGTGAAGGAATTACGTCACGGTAAGTTTCCGTAGTAGAAAGTTCCACATTGATGGCTTTTTCTCCTGCTTCTACGGCTGCAATCAGGTCGGGTAAGGTCAGGTAGGCATCCGGACCGGCTACTAAGTCTACATGATGTTTTTCAATCAGTTCGTTTTTCACTCGTTCGGCCATACATCCCAATACGCCCACAATCAGGTGTTTCCGCTTTTTGCGCAAAGAATGGAAAAACTCCAGTCGGTTCAGAATTTTCTGTTCCGCATTGTCGCGGATGGAGCAGGTGTTCATGAACACGGCATCGGCCTCCTCTAAAGTGTCACAAGGAGAATATCCGGCCATTTGCATGATAGATGCAATTACTTCACTGTCTGCCACATTCATCTGGCATCCGTAGGTCTCGATAAATAATTTCTTGCTTTCGTTTTCAGTTGCAGATTTAAAGTCTGCTCCTGTAGCTTCTTTTGTCATAAGGTTTTCTATATTAAAAATTTGCTTGCAAAGATATCTGTTTCTTGGTTAACTTCCATAAAAAGGATGGGAGATATAGATTTTATTCGTATCTTTGAAGAAAACCTTAACACTTAATATTTATGGATGTAATTCAAATTCTTGTTTTTTTAGGTATAATTGGCTGGGGACTTTTTCAGGCCAGGACCCAGAAACAGAAGAAGCCGAAGCGTGTAAAGACCGTAAGACAGGCACCTCCGGCAGCATCTTTTTCTGTGGAAGAGGAGGTTCCTGAAGAGGTGATTCTGGCTCCTGTACCCGAAGCAAGGAAGAAACGGAGATATACTTCTGCCCAACCTTCCACTCCGAAAGAACAAGCATTGAATGTACCGAAAAAAGAGGAGCAGAAGCCTGATATAGCTTTTCGTAATGCAGCAGATGCAAGGAGGGCTTTTATCTATTCCGAGATTTTTCGCCGTAAATATGACTGATTGACTAACTTTTTTAATACTAACATAAAAAACACTTGATACTATGAGCTTTAACTTTATTACGGCAGCCGAAGCTGCCAGCTATATTAAGGATGGAGACATTGTTGGACTGAGTGGCTTCACCCCTGCCGGAAGTCCGAAGGCTGTGACTGCAGAGTTAGCGAAAATAGCAGAAGAAAAACACGCAAGGGGAGAATCTTTTCAGATTGGCTTGATTACAGGAGCTTCGACGGGAGATTCTTGTGACGGGATGCTGACACGTGCACATGCCATTAAGTTCCGTGCTCCTTATACTACCAATGCGGACTTCCGGAAGGCTGTGAATAACGGCGAAATCAATTATACAGACATTCATCTGTCACAGGTAGCTCAGCGTTTGCGTTCCGGCTTCTTGGGACATGTAAGTGTGGCTATCATAGAAGCTTGTGAAATTACGGAAGACGGACGTATTTACCTGACTGCGGGAGTGGGTATTACGCCGACCATTGCACGACTGGCTGATAAAGTCATTGTGGAATTGAATGCCGCACACAGTAAAAGCCTGATAGGCATGCACGATTTGTATGAAATGGAACGTCCTCCTTATCGTCGTCCGATTCCTATCGTGCGTCCGAGCGACCGCATTGGCCTTCCTTATATTCAGGTAGACCCTTCCAAGATTGCTGGCGTGGTAGAAACCAATATGCCGGATGAGGCGCGTGGTTTCCATGAATCTGACCCCGTGACAGATAAAATCGGTCAGAATGTGGCTGAGTTCTTGGCTTCGGACATGCGCAGGGGAATTATTCCTTCTACCTTCCTTCCCTTGCAGTCGGGAGTAGGAAATATTGCCAATGCCGTGCTGAGTGCGTTGGGCAAGGACCCCAGCATTCCTCCTTTTGAAATGTATACTGAAGTAATTCAGAATTCGGTAATAAAACTGGTGAAAGAAGGCAGAATCAAGTTTGGTAGTACCTGTTCTTTGAGTGTGACGAATGACTGTCTGCAAGATATTTATGACAATATGGACTTTTTCCGTCATAAACTGGTGCTGCGTCCTTCTGAAATTTCCAACTGTCCGGAAGTAGTTCGCCGTATTGGAGTGATTTCAATGAATACCGCTATTGAAGCAGATATTTATGGTAATGTCAATTCCACTCATATTTGCGGAACCAAGATGATGAACGGTATCGGAGGTTCTGGCGACTTTACCCGCAGTGCCTATATTTCTATTTTCTCTTGCCCTTCGACGGCCAAAGGAGGTTGCATCAGCTCTATCGTACCGATGGTATCTCATCTGGACCACAGCGAGCATTCAGTCAATGTCATTATCACTGAACAGGGTATAGCCGACTTGCGTGGAAAGAGCCCGATGGAACGTGCGGAAGCGGTTATTGAAAACTGTGCACATCCTGATTACAAGCAACTGCTTTGGGATTATCTGAAGATTTCTACGAAAGGACAGACTTGCCACAGCTTATCTGCTGCATTGGGTATGCATCAGGTGTTTATCAATAAAGGTGACATGCGTCTGACAGACTGGGCTGAGTTTCAGAAGTAAAGAAGTAAAAATAGTATCTTATAAAAATGCCCCGCACTACCAATTCAGCGCGGGGCATTGATTTTATCTGTAAATGCTTATTTCAGATAGTCTTTCAGGTCGCAGTTCTGGAGTGAACGGATACCTTCTACCACTGATTCTGCATTCAATACAGCACCTTCCTGCGTATTGTGTACAGAGTCGGCATAGTAAGCGGCAGTCTTTTCTTTTCCCATGGCCTCAAATTTCTTGGCAGTCAGGTCGTTCAAGTCGATAAAGCTTACACCTTCCTGTTCTGCCACTTCTTTTGACCATTTGCCGTAAGTCTTGTCACAACGGTTCATGCGGTTGTCAGTCCAGCGATTACCCGGAGTGTGTGACATTACGATGACTTTGGCGCCTTTAACTTTTGCCTGGCGGATATACATACGGATGTAGTGGCCGAAACTGTATACTTCTTCTGTGCTTCCGTCTTTTTCCATGACTACTTTTTTAGAGTCATCTCCAGTACCAGGCAGAGAAGCGCGTGCACGTCCGGTATTCATCGGGCCACCGTCATTGTGTCCGAAATCAATCAATACATAATCACCCGGTTTGATGGCAGGAAGTACACGGTTCCAAAGACCTTCCGTGAAATAAGTACGGCTGCTTCTTCCTCCTAATGCACAGTTTTCAATGCTGATGCGAGTAGTGTCAAAATAGTTTTGTAGGTAGCTTCCCCATCCCCATTTGTTATCTTCTCCGTTGCCGGCTCCACATTTTACGGTAGAGTCTCCAATCAGGAAAGCGACAGGACTCTTTTCGTTGATACGGCTTACTCCTGCTACAAATTCACGTGGATTTCCCGGCTCAGAATAGAAGAAGATAGGTTCTTTCGTCTGCTGTTCTGTAGGATAGAAATGTACGGCGCTGTCGTTCATACGTGGATGCTGGTGCTTCAGTAAATTGAGCATTTCGGCTCCGGCCCAGATGACAGGACCATATCCATGGGCTGCATATACATTTACCGGGCGGTAGTAATAGAATGCCGGATCATATCCCATACCGGTTCCTACACAGGTCATTTCTACCTGTCCTTGGGCATTGATAGCAGAAGATACGGCATGCCATCCCAGTTGCACTACCGGACCGTATGCCATGGCGTCAATCCATCCTTTATTGATGGCATGTGCCATACAGTATACGTAGAGGGCGGTAGCAGAAGATTCCAGGTAAGAATCATTGCGGTCGAGTAACTGGTGCCAGAAACCGTCTTTGCTTTGACAGGCAGCCAGTCCGCGAACGTGTGCCTGCAACAGGTTGATAATCTTATCGCGTCCGGGATAGTTGGCCGGAAGTACATCCAGCACTTCACACATGGTAAGAATAGCCCATCCGTTGGCACGTCCCCAATGGAAAGCCGGATGATCTTTCATACCTTCTACCCATCCATGACGGAACAAGCCTTTTTCCGGCACGAACATGCGCTCTGCAAACTGCAGTACTTGGCGTACGGCTTCCTGATAATATTTGTCATTGTGGTCGGATGCATAGCGTCCCATCAAAGCAACAGAGGGGATGCCCATGAACATGTCGTCCAGCCACAATGTGTTGTGGTAAGGACGGTTACGGGCAAATGTGCCGTCGGCCAGACGATGCTCTTTGTACATGATGAAATGGAAGTAATTGTCAATCATGTCCTGCAATTTCAGGCTTTTGTCTTTCATCTGTGCTTTCATCATTGCCGCACATACGGCTCCTGCATCATCCAAGGCGTGAGGAGTCAGAATCTGAAGCATCTGTGCATCGGTTGTACCGTATTTTTCATATACTTTCTTAAAGTAAGGAGCTACTTCCGATAAGAATTTGAAACGGTCGTATACATATTTTTTGTAGGCTTCGTCACCCGTAGCTTCTGCGGCAGCCAGCATGGCCGAATAAGTAACCCCCCATTCATAACTGGCCAGACGGAAAGTTCCTCTTTCCAATTGTGCATTGGTATCCATGTTCGCATAGTCGGTAATGACTTTTCCGTTGCGTTTGTCAACCACTCTGGTCGGTGTGTTACTTTCCAGGTATCTCAAGACACGGTCCATGTCTTTTTTGATGTCTTCTGCTGATACAATACCATATCCTACCTGATAATCAGGCTGCAAAAGATGAAGTGGAGTATTGGAGTCATTGATGACTTCCTTTTTCTTTTGTGCATGGGCACTAAGACCGGCAGAAAGAGCCGCCAGCAGTGCGAAGTTTAAGACGAGTTTATTCATATAACTAATTTTAAATGTAAGCGTAATGGGTTATTTGAATGTATATCCTCTGAAAGTGCCTTTCAGTTCCGGCCCGATATAGAAACCAGGCTGGGTGGGTTGGTTGTAAGCCACGTTCTGTGTAGCAATGCTGATTCTATATACAGGGTCTTCCAGGAAAGTATGGAAGCGGTATTCGGTAGGAATTGTAGTTACATACAAGCGGAGAGACTTATTGTCGTCCGTACGAACCAGCACTTCTTCTCTCCAATCACCGATAAGATCGCCCTGAAGTGAAGGGTTAGATTTCGTGCCGTTGTTAAATGCGCATCCTTCTAATGTGAAGATAGTGTCGCAGCGTTTGTTTTTCCAGTCGTATTTGCTTACTTTTCCTTTGTCAAGCAGTTCACGAAGCAGGTCGCCATCCCACCATACTGCCATGTTGTAAGACAATCCGGGAACTTTTTCTGCCACCACTTCTCCTTTGATGTTACGAATACCTCCTGAGGCTAGTGACCACATTTCTACACCGGGACTTGTCGGGTCAATTTCGGCAGCCATACAACGTCCTACATCGGTCTTGTCGGGATATTGAAGTAATACTTTTCCGGTTTTTGCATCGCGGAATGAAGAACCGTCTTTCCGGTTTTCATGGCAGGCCCATACTTGCAGACTGGCTGAAGCCGGATCAAATTGTGTGAGATGCATGGCGTCTCCGTGTCCCATTCCTGTGGAATAAAGTCCTTTCCCGTCGTGGTCGAATGTGCAGGAACCATATACGATTTCATCGCATCCGTCCTGATCGACGTCTCCTACACGGAGGTTATGGTTGCCTTGTCCGGCATATTTCTCACATCCCGGGTTGTTGCTATCGAATACCCAGCGATTTTTCAGTTCTTTTCCGTTCCAGTCGAATGCAGCCAGCACGGTACGTGTATAATATCCACGGCACATGACTACGCTAGGATGAACTCCGTCCAGGTAAGCAACGCATGCCAGAAAACGGTCACTACGGTTGGCACGCTCGTCTCCCCAGCCTTTCAAATCGCCACGTAATGGAATATAGTCAATGGTTTGCATGGCCTCGCCTGTCAGTCCATTGAAGACAGTCAGGTATTCATTTCCTGTCAATATACGTCCCTGGTTGCGAAGAGGATCGGTAGGCTTTCCTTTGCTTCGTGGGTCGTTCGGAGAGAAATCTCCTCCTTTGGGCTGGTTCGGATCTCCCGGTTCGCGATAATCGGCTGTGGCATCTCCAATTACTTTTCCTTTTCCATCTATGGTACCGTCGGAAGTTTTCATTACAATTTCAGCCTTTCCGTCTCCATCCAGGTCATATACCATGAATTGAGTGTAGTGAGCGCCGGCACGTATATTCTTTCCCATATCGATGCGCCATAGTTTTTCTCCGGTCAGGCGGTAGCAGTCGAAGTATACGTTTCCTGTGTAGCCATCGTGTGCATTGTCGTGTGCGTTTGATGGGTCCCATTTCAGGATAATTTCATAATTTCCATCTCCATCTACATCACCGATGGAAGCATCGTTGGGGCTGTAGCTGTATTTTTCTCCAGCAGGTGTGACACCGTCTGCAGGTCTGTCCAGTGGAATGTCAATGTATCCTGAAGGAGCATTTCCCGGAAGGGTATAGCTCCCTTCATTTGAAGTTTCTTTTCCATTGACCACAGGTTTTACCGTATAGACCACTTTCTGGTTTCCTGAATAATTGTCTGTATAAAAAGTTCCTGTTCCAGCTGGAACTTGTGCAATCTTTTTTCCGTTCCGGTAAACATTGAATGCGGTTTCCATTGGGTCGGAAGAAAGATATCTCCATGAAACGGCTACTTTTTGTGTGTTCTCTCTGACGGCGACAACTCCTCTTCCGAGTTTTTCTCGCTGTAGTTTACTAAAATCATAATTTGTTTGTGCGGAGCTGAATACTCCCAGGCTGCAGGCAGCCAATGCCATGAGCCACTTCCTTTGTGTCTTCATTTTATGTGATATTTGATTATTGATTTATTGTGATTGAAACATCTTCTCCATTCTCCCGAATATCTGTAAAACGGATGTTTTCTACATCTTTGGTTACGAATAAAGGACGTCCATCCGGTTTCTCATAATAGAAATTGATGTGATGAAACGAGATATTCTTTGCATGTGAAATGTAGAAGCCTTTTGCCGGGATAGTACCGAACATCCACGGTTCAGGATATACCTTTTCTTGTTCCGGGAGTTCTCTTTTTCCATCCTCTTTTGTATATCCTCCTTTATAGTACAAGTGAATATGGTCGAAGGTAACATCTTCTATAATTCCATTAGGGATACCGCTGATAATGGAGGAATAACGAGAATCTACATCGTATGCATTGATGTGACTGATACGGATGCGCTTCATGCTTCCGGCTGGAGTTCCTTCGGGGCTTCGCATACGGGCTCCCAGACGGAGAAAGATACCAGCATTGACAATGTGTCGCATGGTGATATGGCTGATTTCGATGTCTTCCAGATGCCCTCCGTCTACTGTTTCCAAAGCCAGTCCCCTGCAATGTTCGAAAATGCAGTTGGTTACTGTAATGTTCTTGAATCCTCCGCTAGATTCTGTACCCAGTTTGATACGTCCTGTACGGTAGCCATGGTCTGGCGCCTGAGGCTCATCCAGTTCCCAAGTACCGCTGAGCATGGTTCCACGATCGTATCCGCTGACAAAACAATCAGAGATTGTTACGTTTTCTGTATCCTTAAAGTATCCTAATGCATAAGATGATTTTAGTACAATAGCATCATCCCATGGAGTATTGACACTGCATCGGCTGATACGTACATTTTTGCAACAGTCGATGTCAAATCCGTCACGGTTGGTATCTACTTTCAGATTGTCGAGGGTCAAGTTGTCTACTCCAGTAGCCAGTAGAGCAAAATGGCCGCAGCGGAACATGGACAAATCTTTCAGTGTAACATTCTTGCATTCTTTTAGACTGATGGCTTTATTGCCTATTCCGTCGCGTCGGCTTTCTTCGCGTGTCAATCCTTTTCCGTCAATTTTTCCAGGACCACTGATTGTAATATCTTGCAGGTTAATTCCCCAGATAAGGGAATTTTTCCAGTGGCTGTGTCCGAAATCCTGGAAGCTGTTATGAGGATTAGGCTCTGCCTTGTCATATCCCTGTTCGGCCGTAGGGAAAGCGGCCACAACTGTAGCGCCTTGTTCCAGGTACAGATGAATCTGGTTGGCAAGCCGGATAGAATAACAGGCATACTCTCCAGCGGGAATATATATTGTTCCACCTCCTTCGCGGGCAGCTTGCACGATAGCCTGGTTGATAGCCTCAGAATCAATGTGCTGTCCGTCGCCAACGGCTCCAAAATCTTTTACGTTATAGATTTTTGCTTGCAGCATGTTTGTACAGAGAAATAGAACCCACAGGCAGATGATGATTGTCTTATTCATGGTTGCTGTTTTTCTTGGTAAAACAATTCAGGTAACATATAGTCAGCATAGTCGGCCTTTGCATTTTGCTTGTATGCGCAGAAGTACACCTTCTCTCCTTTTCGAATAAGGCAGGTTGCTGCCAGTACGGGTGCATCCGTTTTCTTTCCAGAGGTGAGAAGTGTCAACGGAGTATCTTGCTTATGTCCGTCGGATAAACGAATGGAAGAAGCTGAAGGAACTATGAGATTGGTCACTCTTAGTTGCATGACTTTTCCGTGGTAGATTGTAACCTGTGTACCTTCTATATTGAAAACGTTGTCTTTGCAATATTGAGGTTGAATACCTGATTCGGGAGCGATTGCATCGCATCCCCCGAAAGCCCATCCCAATGTAATATCTTCTCTCTTATTTTCGATTTCCAGAATGAATCCTTTTGTATTACTGAGTGGCTGGCAATCGATATGCAGTTGTGTCTGTTTTTCATCCAGCCATCGGCTTGAATTATTTTCAATAACGCCTAATCGGAGTGTGCCTGCTCCATCGGGCATAGAGAAAGAAAGTACTTTGTCTTGTGCAGAAATACCTCCTAAAATGCCCCATACAAAAAATCCAGTCACAAATGATTTCAGTGAATTCATAGTTCTTGATAAAATGTTGTCCTTGTTTCAGCAAAGTTACGCATCTTGAATTGAAAGGAGCATGGATTATTATACATGTTCCTCGATTATCATACACTTTCCTGAAAAAAATGAACTATCATACAAGTTGATTGCGATTTCCTTCTACCTTTGCAAGGGTAATATATTTCAAAACTAATACTTGAATACAATGAAAAAACGTTTGCTTGCAATGGTATGCGGCTGTCTGTTCTGTGGGGGAATTTTTGCCCAGCATACTTGGTTTAATGACAAAGACTTGACATTGACGGGAGCTTATTATTATCCGGAGCACTGGGATGAAAGTCAATGGGAACGCGACTTAAAACAAATGCATGAACTAGGATTTGAATTTACCCATTTTGCGGAGTTTGCCTGGGCACAGCTGGAGCCCCAGGAAGGAGTGTATGATTTTTCTTGGCTGGACCGGGCAGTTGCTTTGGCGGCCAAATATGATTTGAAGGTCGTGATGTGTACTTCCACCGCTACTCCTCCTGTGTGGTTAAGCCGTAAATATCCGGAGATTTTGCTGAAGTCCGAAGACGGTACTGTGCAAGATCACGGGGCACGTCAGCATGCTTCTTTTGCGTCTCCTGTTTACCGGAAATTGGCCTATCGTATGATTGAAGAACTGGCCCGCCATTATGGAAATGATTCGCGTATCATTGGTTGGCAGCTGGATAATGAGCCTGCTGTACAATTTGACTATAATCAGGCAGCAGAAGAAGCTTTCCGAGAATTCCTGAAAGAAAAATACCATTACAATATTCAGGAACTAAACGCAGCCTGGGGAACAGCTTTCTGGAGTGAAGTCTATTCTCGGTTTGAGGAAATCACCTTGCCTAAAACTGCCCAAATGTTTATGAATCATCATCAGATTCTGGATTATCGTCGGTTTGCAGCCAAGCAGACTAATGATTTTTTGAATGAACAATGCAGATTAATCAAGAAATATGCCAAGAATCAGTGGGTGACTACCAATTATATTCCAGATTATGACAAAGGACATATTGGAGGTAGCAAGGACCTGGATTTTGTCAGCTATACCCGTTATATGGTATATGGTGACAATGAAGGTATCGGTCGTAGAGGGTATCGTGTAGGAAATCCCTTACGTATTGCCATGGCAAATGACTTTTTCCGTCCGGTAAATGGTACTTACGGGGTAATGGAGTTGCAGCCGGGACAGGTAAACTGGGGAAGTATCAATCCTCAACCCTTGCCGGGTGCTGTCCGTTTGTGGTTATGGAGCGTATTTGCCGGAGGTTCTGATTTTATCTGCACGTATCGCTATCGTCAGCCTTTGTATGGAACTGAGCAGTATCATTATGGTATTGTGGGTACAGATGGTGTGACAGTGACACCTGGTGGACGAGAGTATGAACAGTTCATGAAAGAAATCCGTTCATTGAGAAAAGATTATCGCCCGAAGGAAGATAAACCGGAAACCTATCTGAAACGGAAGACAGCTATTTTGTGGAATCCGGAAAACTATTGGAGTATTGACCGTCAGAAACAGAATGCAACATGGAATACCTTTGCTCATGTAGATAAATATTATCGTACACTTAAGTCGTATGCAGCTCCTGTAGATTTTATTTCTGAAGAGAAAGATTTCTCACAATATCCGGTGATGATAGTTCCGGCATATCAGTTGGCCGATAAAGAACTGGTAGCAAGGTGGAAAAAATATGTGGAAGAGGGAGGAAACTTGGTACTGACTTGCCGTACCGCACAGAAAGACCGTTTTGGACGTTTACCGGAGACTCCTTTTGGTTCAATGATTGATGAGTTGACAGGAAATCATATTGAGTTTTATGATTTGTTGTTGTCTCAAGATCCAGGACAAGTAAAGATGGATGGAAAAGTCTATACCTGGAATACTTGGGGAGAGATTTTGCAACCCGGTACTTCCAATGAGGTTTGGGCTACTTATACGAATGAATTTTATGAAGGAAAACCTGCGGTTACTTTCCGTAAATTAGGAAAGGGTTCTGTTACTTATATCGGAGTAGACAGCTCAGACGGGGCTTTGGAGCGTCAGGTTTTGGATAAGTTGTATAGTCGTCTGCAAATTGAAGTAATGAATCTACCTTATGGCGTAACAATGGAATATCGTAACGGATTAGGTATAGTGCTAAACTATAGTGACCAGCCTTATCAGTTTGCACTTCCTCAAGGAGCAAAAGTGTTGATTGGTACTCCTAATATTGCTACAGCCGGTGTATTAGTCTTCAAGTTTTAGAAGAGAGAAAATATAGGATGTAAAAAACGGCTTTAAATGATGTTCTCCTGTCATTTAAAGCCGTTTTTATTATCTATTAATGTGGTGTTACTGCGGAATTACCTCCTGCATATAAATCGCATCCAGGCTCCACAATGCAGCATCGTTGGTGCTGATTGTCTTACATTCATCCATAGCAGCTGGGACTTCCAGGGGAAGCACTTTTTCTATCTTGAATTCCGGTGCCGGAGTATGTTCCAGTTTGCTCCATAAATCTTTCCAGGCCTCTGCGGCTGTTTTCGGGTCATATAGATGAGACGCTGCGTATGCCATCAGTCGGCAAACCCGGAAGCGGTTACGTGTTATTTCGAGTGATTTCTGTTTGTAATCGCGTGCATGTTCCAGCCATACTTTGTTGAATTCCGGGACTTGAATCATTTCCTGCATTTCATTCATTATTTCAAAGCCTCCCATAATCGTCATCAGGTGATTGGTATTCTGTCTATTGGGATCGCCCTCATAACTGATTACTCCGGTTGCCGGGTCATATCCTAAGGCCATATTTCCAGTGAACAATCCATTTTTCAGGGCTGCAATACTCTTCATGCCTGTGATGATCTTGTCGCGGTACTTCGTGTTCTGTGTACGTTCCCATTCAGTCATCCAGTTGCCTGCATAGGCCAGCCAGTCGGGGCCGATGCGTAATCGGGCGGGGGCGCTGCATGGGAACTGACTCTTTGGCTCAGCCAAACGCATCGGGTCGAGTATATACAGCTTCTGGTCTGCATCAGTTACTTCTTTCATTAAGTCGCCGGCTCTTTCGTCTGTAGTCAGGTAATAATAGAAACGATTCCAGGCGGCCTGACTGATACGAGCCTCTTTTGCACCGCATCCCCAGTGACTGACGTTATGACGGCTTCCTAAGCCTGCATTGGGACCAATGTGATATACATCCACTTCTGCCGTATGACGTGTGATGGCTTCTGCCATTTTCCAGATGTCCTGCCGTCCTGTACGCAGGAAATTATACCACAGCCACATGTTGGATGCCAGTTCGGTGTTATCCCACGCAAATCCGCCTACATCGTATCTCCATGAGTGACGTATCGGATCGTAAGCATGCATTAAGTCACCATAGTTCCAAAAACCATACCATTTATGTTGGGCAATGGCGTTTTGATATAAATCGATATAAGCATTCAGACGGTCTTCTACCTTACTACGCTGCAGATTACTTCGGTCAGGTAATGACCAGATGCCAAAAGCCCGGCAGGCATGGAGATATTCCGGTGTACACATCAGCGGAGCTGCTTCTGATAGAATCTGTGCCGTTTCTGCAATGCCGGCTTTACCCGGATAAGCAGCTTGTGGAACAACTGTCAGAGTGTGTGTGCGAGCAATACCATAGGGGGTACTCATTCCTTCTTGTACGTCTTCATAGCTGGCTATCAGGTCGTGTGCTACCTTGTCATAGTGTCTTAAATCCATAGCTTCTGACTCCGGACTCCATAACCAGACAATCAGTGACGCTTCCTGGCTGCGTGCATGTTGTACTTCCAGGGTAGAAGGATAGGCCTGCCAGAAATCTTGCAAGGCAACTCCTATTCCTCCACTGACATCACCGGCAAAAGCATATCCTCCGGCTTGTGTGCCGGTAAACGTACCAATCCAGGGACTGTCTTCTGTAGCCCGTTTGCGGATACTGAAAGAATTGTCTGTAAGTTGAGAGAGACGGAAATTATCCCATGCTGCCCAATTGTCAATCAAACTTCTGTTTTTTGCATCAAAGCGCTGGTATTCAGGGATGCGTTTGCCTTCCATCTGTTGCTTTTGCCAGCTTTGGTCTTTGTCGAGTGTCAGAATTCTTCTTCCCACCAGCGGTTTAACCGGTTCACTCCATACACCTCCGTCGGTACAGGCGAAGGCTACATGACGGTTATATAAATCCTCTCTCATTGGAACCTGGAATCGTACTCCTAATGAGCGGATAAAATCTTTGTTTTGGTCTCCGTCGTAGATGAAAGAGTGTACCACCTTGATTTGTTCGTTTCCTGCGTAAAAATACATTCGCAGAGTGAATGGAAGCCATTCACGTCCGTCTTTTCCCTGCTGTACACCTTCCAGTTTGATGGTAGTACGTATCTTTCCTTGCTGTTCAATTACGGCTTTTTTGATGAGGCTATTGAATGACTGATAATGAATCTCAGTGGCGTCTTCTCGTGATGGAGAATCTTGTGTACTGGCAATTAAATCTGCCTTTCCACCTACTTTCACATTCCCATACAGAAGACTGTCGAGAATACACGTTCCAGATTTAGGGATAAAAGCAGTAATTTTTCCAGTGGCTATAGTCAGTTGGTTATCGGATTCTGTGACATGAATTTCTTCTGTATGGGTTGTTTTTTTCTTTTTAGAAGAAGGTATTACTTTTACCGAACGGGTATTACCCGGAATAACAGCAGCCATACCGGCCCATTTTACAGATCCATCGGGCCAGTATGCTGTGGTCCATGTGTCGGCTTCCACCAATTCTCCGTTTTCAGTTTGTACACACAAGGGTGTGCCTGATTTTACTTTACCTTGTTTGAACGGAACTCCAAAACTGATGGGGCGTGCTTGTTCTGGAACTTTTCCAATCCAGTGTAAAGGAGCTTCGGTAGCTTTTTCTTTTTCAATGGCGTACTTGAAATTAGTGATACGCGTCCGCGATAGTGTAGTACGGAAACCAAACCAGCCGGAAGTCAACGGTGACGGATCATAAAAGTCGACAAGTAATTTCCCGTCGATGTAGTAGCGTATCCTGTTGTCTGTATTTTGAATCTTAATGTGATACCATTTATTTGCTGTCAACAGATTATTGGGGTCTTTGTATTCTTTCAAAATGGCAGGACGTACCTTTTCATCTGTAATCCCAGCTTCATTGCCGTCATAACGACGAAAACGAGTGGTCGAATTATAGTTTCCTCCATATCCCAGATAATACAGCTGAAGGCTGTAGCAGTTTACGAAAACTCCGTTTCGCCAGTTCATGCGTTTCCAGATGTCAGAAGCTTTCGGATCAGAAGCCATCCAGAAGCAGTTTAAGTCGCTTAGTCTGTCACCTGGTTTCCCTTCTACTGCTACACAGGCATCGTATTCAATGGTTACGTTGCCCGACATTTTTTCTTTTCTCCATAAAGTCAGTCCTTTAGGAGATAAAATTTCACAGGTATCTCCTGAAAAGGAAACTTTATAGTCAGGAGATTCGGATTCTACCTTCCAGTATTTGCTGAAATGGCTTTTGTCCAGTCCGGATGTTGTTCCGGATTGTGCATTCATCGTAAAAGGACTACACATCAAGAGTCCTATTAACCACAGTTTCTTCATAGTCTTATTGGAAAAATATTTATTTTACAAAGTACGGGAAAGCTGCTCTTTTCAGGGATGGAAGATTGTACATGTTGCTGTAAATTTGTACAAAAAAAGAGGTGTTCCTCTTTGGAGAGAAACACCTCTTGGTATTTAATGGATAATACAATTAATATCCAGGGTTTTGCCAAGCTTTTAATTCTTCTTCAGGTAAGTTTGAACCATCTTCATTTTTCAAACCATCCAAGAATGACTGAGGAATAGGGCGTAATTCATGTTTGCCTTCAGTAATGTTGCTGGCAGCTTCTGAATTAAATGCCTTAGCGCGTTTGATAAGTGTACCTGTACGTGATAAGTCTTCCCAGCGTACCCATTCACCCAAAAGTTCACGTGTACGTTCATTTAGAATAAAGTTGATGGCACGTTCACGCTTGTCGCTGATTCCCAATTTGTCCATTACTTTTTGGTCTTCAACAGGTAGGTTGTCGAAAGTCCAGTTTGTCAAATCAGAAGCTGCAGTAGTTCTAGCCAATCCAGGGTTAGATAAATAATAAGTATTCTTTTTAGGATTAGACCATTTGTTCATTTCGATTAAAGTCGCTGCAATTGTTTCACCCGCTTCATTTACAGTGTTGAAAGTGTTGTTTGCTGTTGAGTTTGCTGTTTCAAAGTAATCATCAGCACTTTCATATACATCGCGTTCTTCTCCTGCCTTCCACTGTGCACGTTTACGAATTACATCGATATCAGCTTTTGCTAAGTCGTATTCTCCCTGACGCACGTAGCATTCGGCACGTACCAGATATGTTTCGCCTAAACGAGCCATAGTTACATCTCTATGAGCATCTCCTTTTTCTGCAGTACGTGAGCAGTCATCTGTTTTGTTGATGCCGGCAAAGAAGTTAGATGCATTGGTTGCAGTTGTTCCAAATGTATTGCCTACATATTGGCCGTTTTGGTAAAGAACTAATGAAGCTGGAGCCCATTTTCCGGCGCCATTGCCCAGCACATTATTATCATCTTTCCAAGTTGGATTACCTGTAGCATTCCCAAATTTATAGTTGTTGTATGTATTATCATCTGAGGTGTTTAGAATCATGACACATGATGGATCTCCGAGTCTAAGTCCTTTTTGTGCAGCAAGATCCTTGTCCACAATTTTATTGATACCATAGATGGTGCGGAATGTTTTCCACATACGAGCATCGTTTACATGGTCGAAGATGGCATAAGCATATTCTGTGGGACGGCAGCGTTGGAACTCCATTCCTCCGATAAATTGGCCACGTTGAGTCCATTGTGCTGTGACGGTACGGAACTGCATCGTGAAGTAGTTATAAGTACGGTTTCCAAAGCGACCAATGGTAGCGCTGCTGGCGTTATGTCCTGCAGCCATTAGAATCTCATCAGTTTGCTCAATGTCACAATCTACACCTTTCCAGTTAGCATATAAGTCACTGTAGTTAGCTACTAAGCCACTTTCTCCACCACGAGCATTGATAGCATAGGTACATGCTTCAATGGCATCTTTTAGGTCTTGTTCAATGTATTTACTATTCCAGCTGTTGTTGCGCTCAGATGCACGGAATAATAATGCTTTTGCTAGGAAGTGAGCAGCTGTAGCTTTTGTCCAGCTAATGCCTTTTCCGTATGTGAAGTTTTCTCCTTCAAACAGATTATATGCTTGACGAAGATCTGAAATAACTTGTTCCCAGCATTCTTCTTCTGTAGAGCGTGTGAAATTACGAACTACGGTATTTACTGGTTCATTTTGAATTACAAAGTGTCCATACTGTGCTGCCAAGCGATAATAATTATATCCTCGAAGGAAGTAAGCATGAGCTAAGCAAAGTTTACGCTTCGCTTCATCCGTGAATACGTCTTCAGCTTTTGCAATGATAGTATTGGCCGAAGCAATACCGTAATACATTTCATCCCAAAGAGCTGAAACTCCCGGGCAATTACCATTAGGAGCTCCCAATGCTGTTGTATAGTTGGCTGGATTTAATGCAGGGTCGTATGTGTTCCAAATCCAAGATGTGTTATCACCTCCCATGGTGAATTCATCTGTTCCATAAAGAGTAATACCGTATGCCCATTCATAGCCAAAATGCCAACGGATATTGCCATAGAGAGAAATTGTTAAATCTTCCAGTCCTTCTGGCGTATCAAAATATTCAGTAGAGTATTGTGTAGTCAGTTCTTCATCCAGGAAGCTGTCACTGCAAGAAGAAAGAGTGACAGCAGATAATGCCAATACTCCGAGTCCTATATTTCTTAATTTGTTATTCATTGTATAATCAATTTAATGTTTGAACATTATATTTTAGAATCCAATTTCCAAACCGAAGACGAAGCTACGATTGAAATAGGTAGCATTCGTATCCAGGTCATACCAGCTGATTGATTGGTAGATACTACCTGGATTTACAGCTTGTGCATAAATCTTCAGGTTTCCAAGTCCAATACGAGAGATGATATTTTTAGGGAAGTTGTATCCCAATGATACGTTACGAACCTTCAAGAAAGAAGCTTTTCGGTAACCGATGGCACTGGCATACGGGTCTCCATTCTTGTAAACTGGTTTTTGGAATTCTGCATCGGTGTTTTCTGGAGTCCAGAAGTCATTTAGTGCTTCTGTTGCATTGTAGTTCGCATCCATTGCGTTTCCTTTACCATCTACCATGTATCCCATACGTCCGTACATAGTAACACCTAATTCAATACCTTTCCATGAGAAGTTATTGGTCCATCCCATTGTCCATTTAGGATTTTTATTTCCAAGAATTACGCGGTCATCATCATCAATAACGTAGTTTCCGTCTTGGTCTACAGGGCGAACACTACCTGGTGTGAAGTTATGGCCGTTTTCATTGAATTTGGCCATTTCAGCTTGGTCTTCAGGAGTGTCTTGCCATAAACCATTACCTTGTATACCATAAAATACTCCAATAGATTGACCGATAAACCAGCTATTGTCTACCATGTCGTTCTTTCCATAAGCCAGTTCTACAATTTCATCTTTCTGATAAGCTGCGTTGAATGAAGATTCCCATGTGAATCCGTTAGCTAACTGAACTGGGATAAAGTTTGCGGTAAATTCAATACCATGATTTTTTGTTTTACCAACGTTAGCATAAGTAGAACCATAACCAGTCAGGGTTGGGATTGTCATGTTCATCAGCAAGTTATTGGTGCGTGAGAAATAGGCATCGATGCTACCACTGATACGGTTGTTTAAGAATCCAAAGTCAATACCAAAGTTGGCTTGTGTGGTCTTTTCCCATCCGAGTTCTTGATTAGCCATAGGTTTGCCATCTTTCACATAATAAGGTTCATTTGTTACATATCCTAGCTGATCGCTCATGCCGTTGAATGGTAACATAACAGATGTGATATCTCCTTTGGTTGCATAAGGGCTGATAGCTGCGTTACCTGTTACACCCACACCTGCACGAATCTTTAGGTTATTTAGCCATTGTACGTCTTTCAAAAATTCTTCTTGGTTGATACGCCAAGCTAAAGAAGCAGAAGGGAAGAAATCCCATTTGTGTCCTGGGGAGAGCTGAGAAGCACCGTCCCAACGGCCTGTTACAGTCAACAAGTATTTGTCCATGAATCCATAGTTTACGCGGAACATGTAAGAAGCTAATTGACGCTCAGTTAAGCCAGAACTAATTCCTACATTATTTGCAGCATCAGTCGGGTTGTTATTTGAATTGCTGAATGCATTCCAAAGGAAGTCTTTATTTGGAATATTTTCTGCTTCTATTGCACTGCTTTCAGCATTCCATGAAGAAGCGGTTTGCAATAAGGTTACTCCTACTTTATGTTTCTCAGCAAAAGTACGATCATACATAATCATATTATCCAATGTCCATGACAAATCACGTGCATTTTGCAAACGTGCCCAGCTGTTGGCACCAGCTCCACGATTGGCTGATGTTGCATCAATGTATGCACCTTCTCTCCAGTGACGGAAGTCAGGACCAAAGTTTAGTTTATAGCGTAAGCCTTTTAATGGGCTCCACATTTCTCCAAAATCCAGAGTCGCTGAGAAATTGGCCAGTGCACGCATGGTTTGAGATTGTTGTGTGGATTTTTCAGTTTCCCCAATTACAGTATTCTGAATACCACCACCAGGTTGCATAATCAACTCACCGTTGTCATCGTAAGGAACAGCATAGTTATAGATTGCTTTTGCTGCTCCATAAATAGCATCAGGAACAGAACTTGATTGTCCTTTTAGGGTAGACATACCATAATCTTGTTCGCTCCATGAAGCGTTAATGTTTGCGCTTAACTGGAACCATTTAGTAGGATTGATGTTTACACTCATTTTGGCAGTGTAACGCTTGTACCATTGTCCCTGTTGAGTTCCCTGGTTATCCAGATAACCAAATGAAGCATAAGCATTTACTTTTTCTGTACCACCACTAGCGCTAATCGTATGTTCATGTGCAATACCTGTCTGAGTTACAAAATCAGTCCAGTCTGTATTACCAACTAATGCAGGATTCCAGCTTCCGTTAACCCATCCTTTATTGATGTTAGCCAGTGCATACGGATCATCAGCGAATAATTGTGCATCATTTTCTTTAGTTGGTTGATAAGGACTTGCATATTTACTAGGATCAGCATTGTAAGCAGCCCAACGACGGTATTCTACATAATCTGCTGCACTCATAGATGGAGATTTATCTACGATATTTGAGATAGTTACAGTTCCTGAGTAGTTCAGGCTAAAGCGTCCTTCTTTACCTTGTTTGGTAGTTACGATGATTACACCATTGGCACCACGAGAACCATAAATAGCTGTAGCTGAAGCATCTTTCAAGATATCGATACTTTCAATGTCTCGTGGGTTTAATGTTTCAATAGCTGCTCCAGACAGCAAGGGTACACCATCAACAACGTATAACGGATCGCTACTGGCAGTTAAAGAACGAGCACCACGTATACGGATATCTCCTACAGTACCCGGGCGTTCACTAGTTGTAATATCCACACCGGCAGCTTTTCCTTGTAAAGCTTCAAAAGCATTACTTACAGGACGTTCTGTTAATGCTTCAGCCCCAACATTGACCATGGCGCCAGTTACATCTGATTTTTTAGCTACACCATAACCAACAACGACAACTTCATCGAGTACTTCAGTGTCTTCGACCATCGTTACGT
>UMHA01017968.1_pt1 | contig 35420 bp, 30 predicted proteins | sample 1965401 | NCBI WGS metagenome assembly UMHA01 (sample SAMEA4836085, study PRJEB28245) | human gut metagenome | biome: gut microbiome; material: fecal sample | place: Denmark | collected 2008 | reverse complement strand
CGTACGTGACGAGGTCTTGACACGTTCGTGCTGATGTCTCGACACGTACGTGCGGAGAGGTTGACACGTTCGTGTCGAGGTATTTTTGTAAGTTCGTTTGCAGTTTGGGGATTAAGGGGTTGGGAAAGTGTGGAGGTATGTTTGGATGGTAAGGTCTGGAGGCTGTTAATATTTTAAATTTAACATTGGCTTTTCTCATGCTTAATCATTAAATTTGTAATTATTGCATGCTAATCAATCTTTTAGAGAATATGGATAGAGATAGCTTCATATTATAAGGTAAATTTAAGGTAACGGATGAATAAAAGAAAAGAAGAATAAAGAACATGGTAAAGCAGTTACAGATTTACTGAAACAGGAAGAAGAAAGCATGATAGAGTTGTTGAATCGGTTTAGGAAATTGGGTTATGGAATTGAATGATAAAATAGTAATTTATCGTACCGCTGATGGACAAACATCCATTGACGTTAAATTAGAAGACGAGACTGTATGGCTTTCAGCTAACCAGATGGCCAATCTATTTGATAGGGATGAAAAGACTATAAGAAAACATATCAATAATGTCTTTTCCGAAGGTGAACTGGAAAAAGAGAACAACACGCATTTTTTGCGTGTTGATGGAGTGAAACAACCTGTTGCCTTTTATTCTTTGGATGTCATCATTTCCGTGGGTTATCGTGTAAAAAGCCAACGAGGTACTCAGTTTCGTATATGGCCAATAAGGTTCTGAAAGAATATCTGGTGAAAGGCTATGTCGTCAATATGGTTTTGACCGAACAGCGTTATACTGAATTGAAGCAATTGGTAACGGTCTTGGGCCGTACAGTCAAGGCACGGGAGGCACTGACATCGGAAGATGCGCTTAATTTGGTGGAAGTAGTTTCTGATTATACTTACGCCCTTGATACGTTGGATAAGTACGATTATCAGCAGCTGGCGGTAGAGCAGACCACTAACGACGTAAAGTTTCATGCTACCTACGAGGGAGCCATGCAGGCCATAGAAGAACTGAAGGAAAAATTCGGTGGAAGTCAATGGTTTGCCCATGAGAAGGATGATTCCTTTAAAAGTTCCATCGGGCAAATATACCAGACTTTTGGCGGGCAAGATCTTTACCCTTCTGTGGAGGAAAAAAGCGGCTATGCTGCTTTATCTCGTCACGAAAAATCATTCGTTTAGTGATGGCAACAAACGTATTGCTGCCACCCTTTTCCTGTGGTTTATGGCCGGTAACGGTATTCTCTACAATCCAGATGGGAGTAAGCGCATTGCCGACAACACCCTTGTGGCTCTTACGCTGATGATTGCTGAGAGTCGTACCGAGGAAAAAGATGTTATGGTGAAGGTAGTGGTAAACCTGATTAATAAGAATAACTACGAATGAGGGTAATTATAGGTGGCTGGGTGATTAATAATGGATAAAACAGAAGTCTGCCTGTATCCATCTTATCCAATTTTACCGTAACTTTGCCGCGCATTTTGAAGAAGGTAAAAAGATGGATAACAGTGTGACTAAAAAACGTGCCCAAAGCAATGAGATAGATATGCTGAACGGGCCGTTGTTCAAGAAAATTTTGCTGTTTGCCCTTCCGCTGGCAGCCAGCAGTTTGTTACAGGAACTTTTTAATTCGGTGGATGTGGCAGTAGTGGGCCACTTCGTAGGAAGCAGGGCCTTGGCAGCCGTGGGAAGTAATGCGCCGGTCATCGGGTTATTGATAAACCTGTTTATGGGTGTTTCCATGGGAGCTTGTGCCATTATCTCCAACCACATCGGGCAGCAGGACGACAGGAGCATACGCAATGCCATCAGTACGGTGCAGTTGGTGGCGCTTCTCAGTGGATTCTTTTTGCTGGTGTTGGGGCAGGTGGCTGCCCGGCCGATTCTGACATGGATGGGCACTCCACCGGATGTGCTGGATGAGGCGGTGACTTACTTGCGTATTTATTTCCTGGGAATGCCTTTTATCATGGCATTTAATTTCGGTGCCGCCATTTTGCGAAGTATGGGCGATACACGGCGTCCGCTGTATATTCTGGTCATGGCCGGTGTAGTCAATACATTGCTGAACCTGCTGTTCGTGATAGGCTTCGGCATGGGAGTGGCAGGAGTGGCTGTAGCTACGGGCATAGCCAATGCGGTTAGTGCCACTTTAATCATTCGTTTGCTGCGTAAGGAGAAAGAACCTTTCCGGTTGCATTTCGACAAGATGAAGATTCACGGGGTGGAGTTGAGTCGTATGCTACGCATCGGAGTGCCGGCTGGAGTGCAGGGCATGATTTTCTCCATTTCGAATGTGGTGGTGCAGTCGTCTATCAACAGCTACGGAGCTGATGCGATAGCCGGTTCGTCGGCTGCGCTCAACTTTGAGTATTATTGTTATTTCATTATTCAGGGATTCAACGGGGCTGCCATCAGCTTCATTGCCCAGAACTATGGGGCCGGAAGAATGGACCGGGTGCATCGGGTGTTCTGGATTTGCATGGGTTCAAGTCTGGCTTTCTGTGCAGCTTTCAACTGGCTTTTTGCCTGGCAGGATGATTTCTTCCTGGGTTTCTTTTCGGATGTGCCGATGGTGCATCATTTCGGGGCTATCCGCATGCACATTGTGTTGGCCTGTCAGTTTATTGCCAGTAGTTATGAGATTGCCGGTTCATCGTTGCGCGGAATGGGAAAATCGCTGACTCCGGCCGTGCTCACGGTGTTTGGAACCTGCCTGTTGCGTATTGTCTGGGTGTATGGGGTATCATCGGTGTGGAGAGGATACGATGTGCTGATGATGGTGTATCCGGTGTCGTGGGTGGTTACCGGATTGCTGGTGCTTACAGCTTACTGGTTGTTTATCCGGAAAAAGAGATTGGCTTTGAACTAAAAAGAAATAGCCCCAGTTTACGCTGGGGCTATTTGCTATACTAAAGGATGAGTGTGTTTCTTATTCCCACTCGATGGTGGCTGGCGGTTTTGACGAGATATCATAGCAAACGCGGTTCACGCCTTTTACTTTGTTGATAATGTCGTTCGAAACCTTGGCCATGAATTCGTAGGGCAGGTGAGCCCAGTCGGCTGTCATGGCATCGGTACTTGTTACCGCACGCAGTGCTACGGCACGTTCGTAGGTACGTTCGTCGCCCATAACTCCTACGCTCTGTACCGGCAACAGGATTACGCCGGCCTGCCATACCTGATGGTACAGGGAAGTCTCGTTGCCGTTTTCATCTTTTACCTTCCAGTCGCGCAAGCCTTGGATAAAGATGTCGTCGGCATCCTGCAGGATACGTACTTTTTCACGAGTGATGTCGCCCAAGATACGTACAGCCAAGCCCGGACCCGGGAACGGATGACGGGTAATCAGGTGCTCAGGCATACCCAGCTCGCGACCTACGCGGCGTACTTCATCTTTGAACAGCAGACGCAAAGGTTCGCAGAGTTTCAGGTTCATCTTTTCCGGCAGACCACCTACGTTGTGGTGACTCTTGATAACGGTACCGGTGATAGACAATGACTCGATGCAGTCAGGATAGATGGTACCCTGTGCCAGCCATTTCACATCCTGAATCTTATGTGCTTCTTCATCGAATACGTCGATAAAGCCTTTACCGATAATCTTACGTTTGCGTTCGGGTTCGGTTACACCTGCCAGTTCTGAGAAGAACTTTTCGCTGGCGTCTACGCCGATCACGTTCAGACCAAGGCATTCATAGTCGTGCAATACGTTCTTGAATTCGTTCTTGCGAAGCATTCCGTGGTCTACGAAGATACAGGTCAGGTTCTTTCCGATGGCTTTGTTCAGCAATACGGCTGCTACTGATGAGTCAACGCCACCGCTCAGTCCTAACACGACCTTGTCGTCGCCAAGCTGTTGCTTCAGTTCAGCTACTGTGGTTTCAATGAAAGAAGCGGCACTCCAGTCCTGCTTTCCGCCACAGATGTCTACTACGAAATTCTTCAGCAGCAAAGTTCCGTCTTCGCTGTGGAACACTTCCGGATGGAACTGTACGCCCCAGAGCTTTTCGTTCTTTGCCTGGTAAGCGGCGATGGCTACTTTGTCGGTAGAAGCGATGATTTCAAAGTTGTCGGGGATGGCAGTGATGGTGTCACCGTGGCTCATCCATACCTGAGAGTGTTCGCGGATGCCTTTCAGCAGCGGGTTCTGGTGGTCGAAAGTTGCCAGGTGTGCACGTCCGTATTCGCGGGTGTTAGCCGGCTCTACCTTTCCTCCGTTGGTGTACGACATGAACTGTGCACCATAGCAGATACCCAGGATAGGATATTTTCCGCGGATGTTGGTTAAATCAACTTTGAAAGCCTTCTCATCATACACTGAGAAAGGACTTCCCGACAAGATTACGCCGATAACCGACGGGTCATCGTGTGGAAACTTGTTGTAAGGAACAATTTCGCAATACATGTTCAGCTCGCGCACACGGCGGCCGATAAGCTGCGTGGTTTGTGAACCGAAGTCAAGAATAATAATTTTTTCCTGCATATTGTGTGTGATGTAAAATGTAATCTATGCGTGCAAAGGTACGCATATTTTTCCTAAATCCGATGTGGCCTTTGATTTTATTTGAGGCCGAAACCTGTCATTTGGAGCTTTGAAAGCCTTATGGTATGCTTTTTTTAAGTTTTATATGTAAATAAGTAAGGAATAAATTTGTACTTTTGTCGCCGTATGAGCAGAATTTTGGCAATAGATTATGGCAGAAAACGCACCGGAATTGCAGTGACCGATCCGATGCAGATTATAGCGAACGGACTGACTACCGTGCCGACACATGAGCTGATGGATTTTTTACTGAAGTATGTGGCGCAGGAAAAGGTGGAGCGCATCGTGGTGGGGCATCCCAAGCAGATGAACAATGAGGACTCCGAAAACATGAAGTATATCAAGCCGTTTGTGGCGCAGCTGAAAAAGAAGCTGCCGGACATGCCGGTGGAACTGGTGGACGAACGGTTTACTTCTGTGCTGGCACATCAGGCGATGCTTGACGGCGGACTGAAGAAAAAGGCACGTCAGGACAAGGCGCTGGTGGACGAGATCAGTGCCACGATTATTCTGCAATCTTATTTGGAATCGAGAAGAATGTAACTTAATAAATTTTTGAATAATATGATTTTACCTATTTATGTATACGGGCAGCCTGTATTGCGTCAGGAGGCTCAAGATATTACGCCAGATTATCCGGGCTTGAAAGAGCTGATTACAAATATGTTTGAAACGATGGACCGTGCCGACGGGGTGGGACTGGCTGCTCCTCAGATCGGGCTTCCTATCCGTGTGGTAGTAGTGAACCTGGACGTGCTGTCGGATGATATGCCGGAATTCAAGGATTTCAAGCGTACGTATATCAATCCGCATATCCTGGAAACAGGCGGTGAACTGGTTTCGATGGAAGAAGGCTGTCTGAGCTTGCCGGGTATCCACGAAAGTGTGAAGCGTCCGGACAAGATTCACGTGACTTACCTGGATGAAAACATGCAACCGCACGATGAGTGGGTGGAAGGCTATCTGGCCCGTGTGATGCAGCATGAATTCGACCACCTGGATGGTACCATGTTTATCGATCATTTGTCGGCTTTGCGCAAACAGATGATTCGTGGCAAGCTGAACGGTATGGTGAATGGTAAAGCTCGTTGCTCTTATAAAGTGAAAACGGTGAAATGATCAAAAGAATCCTATACATATTATATATAGGTATGTTTTTCCCGGTGGTTGCCCTGTCGCAGATTAATACGGACAGGGTTATGACCATCGGGAAAAATGCACTTTATTTTGAGGATTATGTCCTCTCTATCCAGTATTTCAATCAGGTAATCGGGGCGAAACCGTATCTGGCTGAACCGTATTTTTACCGTGGACTGGCCAAGATGAACTTGGATGATTATCAGGGGGCGGAGGCCGACTGTTCGCAGGCGCTGGAACGCAATCCTTTTGTGGTGAATGCGTATCAGATTCGCGGTATCTCACGTATCCGCCAGCAGAATTATCAGGGGGCTATTCAGGATTACCGCAAGGCCCTGAAGATGGATCCGGAGAATATCAGTCTGTGGCATAACCTGGCTTTGTGCCGGATGCATGAGGAGGAGTATGCGCAGGCACGTGCGGATTTGGATACGCTGATTCGTATCTCTCCGCGTTATACGGATGCGTACCTGATGCGTACGGAGGTGTCGCTGAAACAGAAGGATACGCTGCAGGCCATGAACGATGCGGACAAGGCTATCGAGATGGACCGCTATAATCCGGATACATGGTCGTCGCGCGGTATGCTGTTCTTGCAACGCGGAAAGTATAAGGACGCGGAAACGGACTTGACGGAGGCGATTCGTCTGTCGGTGCGTAATGCGGGCGTGTATATCAACCGTGCACTGGCAAGATACCATCAGAATAATCTGAGAGGGGCGATGTCGGATTATGACCTGGCACTGGATGTGGACCGGAATAATTTTATCGGACACTATAACCGTGGTTTGCTGCGTGCACAGGTGGGGGATGACAACCGCGCGATTGAGGATTTCGACTTTGTGCTCAAGATGGAGCCGGACAACCTGATGGCCCGTTTCAACCGGGGCTTGCTGCGCGACCGCACGGGTGATTATCCCGGAGCCATCGAGGACTATTCGGCGGTGCTGGAAGAATATCCCAACTTCTTGGCCGGATATCAGTATCGTGCGCAGGCCAGAAGAAAGGTGGGCGACCTGAAAGGGGCGGATGCCGACGAATTTAAGGTGCTGAAAGCGCAGATTGAAGCGCAGAACGGTACGAAAAAGCAGACGGCTTCGAACGACAAGACGCGTAAGAAATCGGATAAGAACGTGGAAAACTACCGCAAGATTGTGGTTGCCGACAATGATTCGGAAGACGACCGTTACAAGACGGATTACCGTGGAAGGGTGCAGGACAAGAATGTGACGATTTTGCCACAGCCGATGTTTGCCCTGAATTACTACGAGCGTCCGGAAGAGGTGAAGCGTCAGGTCAATTATTATAAAGGTATCGACGACCTGAATGCACGCAGGGTGCTTCCGCATCGTCTGCTGATTACGAACAACGAGGCTTCGTTGTCGGAAGAGCAGGTGAAGCAGCATTTCGCTTCTATCGACGAGCGGACGGCTGCCATTGTGAAGGAGTCGGGTAATGTGTTGCATTATTATGCCCGTGCACTCGACTTCTATCTGGTGCAGGACTTTGACAATGCGTTGAAGGACCTGGATGAGGCTATCCGTTGTGACTCTACATTCTTCCCGGCTTATTTCAGTCGTGCGCTGATTTACTACAAACAGCTGGAATACCGCAAGCGCGACCGGAAGTTTGAAGTGGAAACGGTAGAGGAACAGAACCTGCAGGTGCGTTCGTATGACTATAATAAGGTGCGCGAAGATTTGGACCGTGTGATTGAACTGGCTCCCGACTTTGTGTATGCATATTATAACCGGGGTAATATCCTGGCGGTGATGAAAGACTATCGGGCTGCACTGGTAGATTACAACAAGGCCATTGAGTTGGATCCCCGTTTCGCGGATGCCTATTACAATCGCGGATTGACGAATATCTTCTTGGGCAATAACCGTCAGGGTATTCAGGATTTGAGTAAGGCGGGTGAACTGGGAATATTCTCGGCCTACAATATTATCAAGCGATTTACGACAATAGAGGAGAAATAATTGGATGCAATATTTTTCTTTAACTAAAAAGTTTATATTTTTGCGTCTCAATAATAGATTAATACAAAAAGACTATGGTTAAGATAACTTTTCCTGACGGCTCCGTTCGCGAGTATAACGAAGGAGTTACTGGTCTGCAGATTGCAGAAAGCATCAGTTCCCGTCTGGCACAGGATGTATTGGCTTGTGGGGTGAACGGTGAAACTGTGGATTTGAATCGTCCTATCAACGAAGATGCAAACTTCGTTCTTTATAAATGGGAAGACGAACAAGGAAAGCATGCCTTCTGGCATACAAGTGCACACTTGCTGGCTGAGGCATTGCAGGAATTGTATCCGGGCATTCAGTTCGGTATCGGTCCGGCTATCGAAAACGGATTCTATTATGACGTAGATCCGGGTGAGGCTGTGATCAAGGAAGGTGACCTGCCTGCCATTGAAAAGAAAATGGCTGAACTGGCTGCCAAGAAGGAAGAACTGGTTCGCCAGAGCATTTCAAAGGAAGATGCTCTGAAAATGTTCGGTGACAGAGGTGAAACTTACAAGTGTGAGCTGATTTCTGAACTGGAAGACGGTCACATCAGTACATATACTCAGGGTGCGTTTACCGACCTTTGCCGTGGTCCGCACTTGCTGTCTACTGCTCCGATTAAGGCTATCAAGTTGCTGTCAGTAGCTGGTGCTTACTGGAGAGGTCAGGAAGACCGCAAGCAGATGACACGTATCTATGGTATTACTTTCCCGAAAAAGAAAATGCTGGATGAATATCTGGTAATGCTGGAAGAAGCCAAGAAACGTGACCACCGTAAGATTGGTAAGGAAATGGATTTGTTCATGTTCTCGGATACAGTCGGTAAGGGACTTCCGATGTGGTTGCCGAAAGGTACTGCCTTGCGTATCCGTCTGCAGGACTTCCTCCGTCGTATCCAGGCACGTTATGACTATCAGGAAGTAATGTGTCCGCCTATTGGTAACAAACTGTTGTATGTGACTTCAGGTCACTATGCAAAATATGGTAAAGACGCATTCCAGCCTATCCATACTCCGGAAGAAGGCGAAGAATACTTCTTGAAACCGATGAACTGTCCGCATCACTGTATGATTTACAAGAACTCTCCGCGTTCTTATCGTGACCTACCGTTGCGTATTGCTGAATTCGGTACGGTATGTCGTTACGAACAGAGTGGTGAGTTGCACGGATTGACTCGTGTACGTAGCTTTACACAGGATGATGCGCACATCTTCTGCCGTCCTGACCAGGTGAAAGATGAGTTCCTCCGTGTGATGGATATCATCTCTATCGTATTCACTTCTATGGGTCTGGAAAACTTTGAAGCTCAGATTTCTCTGCGTGACAAGGAAAACCGTGAAAAATACATCGGTAGCGATGAAAACTGGGAAAAGGCAGAACAGGCTATCGTGGAAGCTTGTGAAGAAAAGGGTTTGAAGGCGAAAGTGGAATACGGTGAAGCTGCATTCTACGGTCCGAAACTGGACTTCATGGTGAAGGATGCCATCGGCCGTCGCTGGCAGCTGGGTACCATCCAGGTGGACTACAACTTGCCGGAACGCTTCCAGTTGGAATACATGGGCTCAGATAACCAGAAACATCGTCCGGTGATGATTCACCGTGCTCCGTTCGGTTCAATGGAACGTTTCGTGGCTGTGTTGATTGAACACACTGCCGGTAAGTTCCCGTTGTGGCTGACTCCGGATCAGGTGGCTATCCTGCCTATCTCTGAAAAATTCAATGACTATGCCGATAAGGTACGCATGGAATTGAGAAAATATGATGTACGTGCATTGGTGGATGACCGCAACGAAAAGATTGGCCGTAAGATTCGCGACAACGAAATGAAACGTATCCCTTACATGCTGATTGTGGGCGAAAAAGAAGCCGAAAATGGTGAAGTTGCCGTACGTAAGCAGGGTGAAGGAGACAAAGGAACCATGAAAATCGAAGAATTTGCAAAAAATATTGCAGAAGAAGTTCATAATATGATAAATAAATGGTAAATTTGCAGCCGTTTGCTGACAGAATCAAAATTCTGCGGCAAACGGACTTTAAAATAAATAATTTATAAATTCAAAAAACAAACAGGAAGACACTATTTTTAATGAAAAATGACACGTTAAAAGGGCAACACCGAATCAACGAACAGATTCGCGCCAAAGAAGTACGTATTGTGGGAGATGATATTGAATCGGCGGTATATCCGATTGCGCAGGCTTTGAAACTTGCGGAAGAACACGAAGCCGACTTGGTCGAAATTTCACCTAACGCAGTTCCTCCAGTTTGTCGAATTATAGATTATTCTAAATTCCTCTATCAGCTGAAAAAACGCGCAAAGGAACAGAAAGCTAAACAGGTGAAGGTAAACGTGAAGGAAATCCGTTTCGGACCTCAGACCGACGAACACGATTACAACTTCAAACTGAAACATGCCATCGGTTTCTTGCAGGATGGAGATAAGGTAAAAGCATACGTGTTCTTTAAAGGACGTTCCATTTTGTTCAAGGAACAGGGAGAAGTGCTCTTGCTCCGTTTTGCCAACGACTTGGAAGACTATGCAAAGGTAGAGCAGATGCCGTTGCTCGAAGGAAAGAGAATGACTATATCATTGTCTCCGAAAAAACCGGGAGCTCCGAAAAAGGCTGCAAAACCAGAACCTGCGAAGGTGGTTGAAACCAAAGAATAAAGAAAAGAAAGTGCGTAACGCGCCGGTATAGTGCGTTACCATGTGAATAATAATAATTAAAATTTTAACAAGATGCCAAAGATCAAGACTAACTCCGGTGCTAAAAAAAGATTCGCTCTTACCGGAACAGGTAAAATCAAAAGAAAGCACGCTTTTCACAGTCACATTTTGACTAAGAAGACTAAAAAGCAGAAAAGAAACCTTTGCCACATGGGCTTAGTTGACAATGCTAACTTAGCTCAGGTAAAAGAACTTCTTTGCATGAAGTAATCTTAACAAAAGCGTAAAAACGTATCATTTTAAATTATTAACCGAATGCATTAGCCTCAAGTCCGATTGAGAATATATCGGCGCTATCATTCAAAAAAGAATTAAAACTATGCCAAGATCAGTAAATCACGTTGCTTCTAGAGCAAGAAGAAAGAAAATTTTAGGTTTAACCAGAGGTTATTTTGGTGCAAGAAAGAACGTTTGGACCGTTGCTAAGAATACTTGGGAAAAAGGTCTGACTTATGCATACCGTGACCGTAAGAACAAAAAACGTAACTTCCGCGCATTGTGGATCCAGCGTATCAACGCAGCTGCTCGTCTGGAAGGTATGTCTTACTCTAAGTTGATGGGTGCATTGCACAAAGCAGGTATTGAAATCAACCGTAAGGTGTTGGCTGACTTAGCTATGAACCACCCTGAAGCATTCAAGGCTGTGGTTGCTAAAGCTAAAGCTGCTTAATCTCACCGGAGACGGAGACAATGTATAAAGGATGCCCCTAAAATGGCATCCTTTTTTTGTGCATTATTTTTGTATATTCAAATATTTGTCGTATATTTGTCATAGAAAAATTGAAGCCGTACTTGCAGAATCGGGAAACTCATCAAATCTAAAGAAATACCGAGACAAGCTTCTACTTCCAATGGCGGGCCACGCCTTCGGGTAGCATTTATGCCGGTGGATTACAAAGGAGGGGAGCACTCAAAACCTGTCATTCGGAGTTTCGTCACGCCTCGGGTACGGCTTCTCCTTTTTATAAAAGCGAAGAATCTTGGGTTTAGCGAGTCAAGGTTCTTCGTTTTTTTATGAGTTTACTTTTGGAACATTGTTTACTTAGATAATATAAGAACTATGAGGAAGCACATTTTAATGTCGTTGTGTGCAGGCTCTCTTTTGTTGGGGGCTTGTGCTGGAAAAGGTGAGCAGAAAATGAGTGTGTCACAAGAACCGGATACTTTGTTGATGCTGGTGGGCAGTTATGCAAGTGCCAATCAGGAAGGGATAAAGACGTATCGCTTCAATCAGGAGACGGGAGAGGCTGTGCTGGCCAGTACGTTGTCTGGGATTGAGAATCCGTCGTTTCTAGTGCCGACGGAAGACGGTACGCATGTGTATTCCGTGGGAGAGACGGAAAAAGGGTTTACGGCTAATGCGTTGGCATTGGATACGTTGACTGCGGGGCTGACGTTGCTGAACAGCCAGTCTACGGGTGGAGCTTCACCGTGTTATATTACGGTGAGTCCGGATGGCAAGTTCGTGTTGACCGCCAATTATATGGGAGCGAATATTACGGTTTTCCCTCGTCTGGCGGATGGAAAGTTAGGAGAGGGGCATGTCATTTCCTTTCAGGGAAAAGGAGCCGATAAGGAACGGCAGGAGCAGCCTCATTTGCACTGTGTATATTTCACTCCCGACGGGAAGTTGCTTTTGGCAAACGATTTGGGACTGGACCGTATTCACGCTTTTCCGGTAAAACAAACTCCAGGAACGAAAGGAACGGATTTATTGGATGAAGCGGCTGCTTTTGATATTGAGCTGGCTCCGGGTTCAGGTCCGCGTCATACGTGTTTTGACAAGCAGGGAAAACATGCGTATCTGTTGACGGAACTGTCTGGCGAGGTAGTGGTGTGGACGTACGATGGAAAGACCCTGACACAGCAACAAGTCATCAAGGCAGACACGGTGGGCGCGAAAGGTAGTGCGGATATTCATCTGTCGCCTGATGGAAAATTCTTGTACGCTTCCAACCGTCTGCAAGCAGATGGCGTGGCTATTTTCAAGGTTTCTCCTTCCGATGGTACACTGACTAAGGTAGGTTATCAGTTGACGGGCATTCATCCGCGTAATTTCACGATTACACCGAATGGCAAGTATCTGCTGGTCGCTTGTCGGGATACCAACGAGATTCAGGTGTTTGCGCGTGATACGGAAACCGGTCTTTTGCAGGATACAGGCAAGACTATCCATACCGATAAACCGGTCTGTCTACAATGGGTTATGAAATAAGTAATTGAAACATATACTTATACGGCGGGGAAAGAGAGGCGGAAACAGCTTCCTTTCCCCGCTGTGCTTTGTACGCTGATTTGTCCCCCGTGCAGGCTGATAATCTGTTTACAGAGGGTAAGGCCGATACCGGAACCGTTGTTCTTAGTGGTGAAGAAAGGCACGAAGATACGTTCCGTCACTTCTGGCAGCATACCTTCTCCGTTATCGCTGATTTCGAAAATGAGTTCCTGGGTATGGGTTTCTACCTGGATGCGGATGTCCGGATGAGAGCGATGGGCACATGCTTCATGGGCATTCTTCAGCAGGTTGATAAATACCTGCTCCATCTGTGTGCGGTCGGCATACCAGGTGAGTTGGGAAGACGGGCATTTATACTGCACTTCCAGTTCCGGATAAAGCCGTTGCAGGTCGGACAGAAACTGTTCCAGTGGAATTTCCGTCTTCATCGGGGCCGAGATGCGGGTCAGTTTCCGGTAATTCTCTACAAACTCCAGCAAGCCTTTCCCCCGTCGGTAGATGACTTGTAGCCCTTGCTGTATGTAGGTATGCGTACGTGCATCGTCAGGGTGTTCCTGGCTTCGTTCATTCAATGTATCTGCCAGAGAGATAATCGGGGTGATGGAATTCATGATTTCATGCGTCAGGACGCGTATCAGTTTCTGCCAGGCTTCCATTTCTTTGTACTCCAATGCACTGTGGATGTTTTTCAAGCTAATCAGGCGGCAGGTTCGTCCTTGCAGCTGGATGTGCGTGACGGACAGGGAGAGGTCGAAAGTAGCGTTTCCCTTTTGCAGGTGTGCTACCTGCTGGTTTTCCTGAATGGCCGTGCTGATTTCTTCGGGCAGATGGGCGCAGTGTCCCAATAGTTCGCGGGCTGCCTTGTTCATCCATTCCATCCGGTTGCTTCGGTCGGTGACGAGTACGGCCGTATCTACCTTGTTCAGCAGCATTTCATAGTATTGGTGCTTTACCTCCTCATCTACTATACGTGTGCGCAGGTTCTTCAGGGCCTGTGAGAGGTCCTCAGCTAACTTCTGCATCTGCGGGTCGGCAAACGGTGCGCAAACCCGCTGTCCCAGGTCATTCTGTTTCATGCACTCCACGAGCCGGTACATGGTTTCAGTCTGCCGGATTTGTATGCGGTACAGGCTGTAACAGATGCCAATGAGCAACAGTCCGCAGATGATGGTACAGAACCACAGTCCATGCAGCATGGCTAAAACACCTGCGGCAATCAGACCCGTCAGTCCCAAGATGTGCAATATCAGGTAGTATCCATACGTTCTCATAAGCCCCATTTTTCCAGTTTCCGATAAAGTGCAAAACGTGTAATTCCTAATAGTTCGGCAGCCTTGCTCATGTTTCCTGCGCTCACTTTCAAGGCTCGTTCGATGGCATTCTTTTCCAGTTTCTCTAAATTGAGTTCCTCCGTCAGTGCAGACTGATGAGCGGCGGCATTCCCTTGTGGAAACAAGAAGTCATCCGGTTTCAGGAGTCCGTTTTCGCTCAGGATGACAGCCCGCTCTACGGTGTGCTGCAATTCACGCACATTACCCGGCCATTCGTACTTCAACAGCTTGTTTTTCGCTTCGCGTGTCAGTCCCTTGATTTCCTTGCGGTATTTCCGGTTGTACTGATTCAGGAAGTGCGTAGCTAACAGCAGAATATCTTCTCCACGTTCCCGCAAAGGAGGGATGTGAAGTTCCACGGTATTGATGCGGTACAATAAATCTTGACGGAATTTTCCTTCTGCCACCAACTGATGCAGGTTGGCATTGGTGGCACAAATCAGTCGGACATCGATGTGTATCGGATTGACTGCCCCCAGTCGGGTGATGCACTGCTTTTCGATGGCCGTCAGCAACTTGGCCTGCATGGGCAGGGACAGGTTACCGATTTCATCCAGAAACAACGTACCCCCTGAAGCTGTTTCCATTCTGCCGGGTTTCGCTTTCCGGGCATCCGTAAAAGCCCCCTTTTCGTACCCGAAGAGCTCACTCTCGAACAACTGCTCCGGAATACTTCCCAAGTCGATGGGAATAAAGACCTGCTCCCGGCGGGGAGAGAAAAAACGCAGCATGCGTGCGGCCAGATCCTTTCCGGTACCGTTTTCTCCCAATATGAGCAAGTTGGCATCCGTATCGGAAAGCTTGTAGATGGTTTCTTTTACCTTCTGCATGGCGGGGGAGTTGCCAATCAGTTCCGGAATGCGGTCGTCTCCCTTCAAGGCCTGTACCTCATTCTGCAACCGTCCTACTTCCTGACGTGAACGGCTGAGTTTGACGGCAGCCGACAAGGTAGCCAACAGCTTTTCCTTCTCCCATGGTTTGGAAATAAAATCAGTTGCCCCGGCTTTAATGGCCTGCACCGCTTTTCCCGTATCTGCATACGCCGTCATGAACACCACTACCGCTTGCGGGTCGAGGTGAAGAATCTGTTTCAGGTAATCCAGTCCTTCCTGTCCGCTGATGGCATCCCGTTGGAAATTCATGTCGAGCAGAATCACGTCGGGGTGGAAAGTCGTCATGAAATGGGTAATCCGGGAGGGTTGCGTGGTGACCCGTATCTGTTCCATATAAGGCTCCAAGAGCAGGTTTAACGCGAAGAGCACATCTTCGTTGTCGTCAATGATGAGTATTTTTCCTTTTTCTTCCATACAATATCAAGGTGTCTTTCGCAAAGATAATGCTTTTTTGCTTGTGCTGTATGTGCACTTTCGCACGCTTTTTGTGCGGATGCGCACATGAAGTGAGTTTGCTCGATTTGTCTATCTTCTACATAATCAGCATGTTATTTGAGTGGCACGGTTTTTGGATATAAAAAAGCAGATAACTATGCATATGAAGATGGGAAACAAGATACTGTGGCTTATGAGTTGCCTGCTTTTCTGCGGGCAAGTTGTGTGGGGAGAGAAGCTGACGCTGCAAGAGGCCATTCAGTTGGCGCAGGCCAGCTCTCCAGAGGCAGAAGCTGCCCGGCATACTTACCGGGCAGCTTACTGGAGTTACCGTTCATTTCGGGCAGACTACCTGCCTGAGGTGAGTTTGTCTGCATCGCCTTATCTGAACCGGCAGATTAATAAGGTAACCCAGCCTGACGGTACGGAACTGTTTCTCCGCCAGAACCAGCTGGCTACCGACCTGACGCTTTCCGTCAGCCAGAACGTCTGGTTCACGGGAGGTAACTTGTTCATGCAGACCGCCGCCCAGCGTATGGATGAACTGGGCGAGAAAAGCACGGCTTATAACACCCAGCCTTTCACGGTAGGTTACCGTCAGTCGCTCTTTGGCTATAACTCCTTGAAGTGGAACCGCCGCATTGAGCCCGTCCGTTTTCAGGAGGCTAAGAAAACATATAGTGAGACGCTGGAGCTGATTGCTTCGAAAACATGCGAGTTGTTTTTTGCACTGGCATCTGCTCAGTCCGACTTGGAGATTGCCCGAGCCAACTATGCTTCCGCTGATACCTTGTATCGCTATGCCCGCGGACGGTATCGCATCGGCAGCATTACGGAGAACGAGATGTTGCAGCTGGAAGTGAACAAACTGACCGAGGAAACCAACCTGATGAAAGCCCGTATCAGTGTGGAAGATGCCATGCTTACTTTCCGTTCTTTCCTAGGCATCCGGGAGGAAGAAGAGATAGAGGTGGTTCCGCATGACAGTGTGCCGGATTTTGAAGTGCCTTTGGACAAGGCACTGGAACAGGCCCATTTTCACAGTCCGGAAATCGAAACCTACCGGCGGATGCAGTTGGAGAGTCGCAGCCAGTTGGCCTCTGCTCGTGCCAGTCGGGGGCTAAAGGCAGATTTGTACCTCCAGTTCGGACTTTCGCAGACCGCTGCCCGTCTTCGGGATTCTTATCGTGACCCGCTCGACCAGCAGTACGTGAGTCTGTCCGTAGTGATTCCGATACTGGACTGGGGGAGAGGCAAAGGAAAAGTGCGTGTGGCCAAATCGAACATCGAGCTGGTCAATACCCAGGTGGAACAGGGTATGAATGATTTTGAACTGAACGTGCGGCAGATGGTACGGCAGTTTAATCTTCAGGCACGGCAGGTGGAAGTAGCCTCCCGTACCGACGAAACAGCCCGCCGACGGTATGAAGTGGTCCTCCGCCTTTACCTGATGGGCAAATCGTCGGTGCTCGATTTGAATGCGGCCACCACCGAGAAAGATACCTCCCGGCGCAATTATATTGAGGCCCTGAAAACCTACTGGATGCTGTATTACGGACTTCGCAGCCTGACGCAATATGATTTTTACCGGAACTGTCCGCTGACTGAAACTTTACCTGAAATATAACACAAACCGATTATGGATATACAATTGAAAAAGAAACCCTGGTACGTTCGCTATCGTCTTTATCTGGCGGGCGGCGTACTCTTGCTGGCCGGACTGATTTATGTGATTATACTGGCTTCCGGCCCCCAGCGTTTACGCATTGATGCGGACTCTGTGCAACTGGCCGAGGTGAAGCAGGCCCCTTTCCGTGAATACGTGGACGTGGAAGGAGTGGTGCATCCCATTCTAACTTTGATGGTCAATGCCCGCGAGTCGGGTAATGTAGCCCGCATCGTAGCCGAGGAAGGAAGTCTTTTACAGCAGGGAGATACCATCTTGCTGCTCACCAATCCGGACCTGTTGCGCGAGATAGACGACCAGCGGGATGAATGGGAGAAGCAACGCATCTCTTATCAGGAGAAGGCTCTTGAGATGGAACAGAAAAGTCTGACCCTGAAACAACAGACATTGGAGGCTGCTTACGAGTTGAACAAGATACGGAAAAGCTTTGCACTGGAGCAGGAAGAATACCGCATGGGCATCCGCAGCAAGGCGCAGCTGGAAGTGTCGGAAGATGAGTACCGCTATAAAACGGCTTCTACCCAGCTGAAGATGCAGAGCCTGCAGAGCGATTCGGCCATGACGGTCATTCGCAGAGAGCTGTTGCGTAACGACCGGGAACGGGAACAGAAGAAGCTGGAGCGTTCTTTGCAGAGGATGGAAGAGCTGGTGGTACGTGCACCGACCGATGGGCAGCTCAGTTTTGTGAAGGTCACATTAGGCCAGCAGGTGGCAGCCGGAGAGAATCTGGCGGAAGTAAAGGTCATGTCGCAGTTCAAGGTGCATGCTTCCCTGAGCGAATACTACGTAGACCGGGTGATGGTAGGTCTGCCGGCATCTGTAACTTATCAGGGAAAACGCTATACCTTGAAAGTCAGCAAGGTGGTGCCGGAGGTGAAAGACCGCACCTTTGATGTGGACTTAGTCTTTACGGGAGAAATGCCCGAAAACGTCCGTCTGGGAAAAAGCTTCCGGGTACAGATTGAGTTAGGGCAACCGGAACAGGCCTTGGTAATTCCGCGCGGTAATTTCTATTCGCAGACCGGCGGGCAATGGATTTACAAACTCAATGCCGACAAGACCCGGGCGAGAAGAGTTCCGGTGGTCATCGGGCGTCAGAATCCCCTGCAATACGAAATAACCGAAGGTTTGCAGCCCGGCGATTGGGTGATTACCACAGGATATGATAACTTTGGCGACGCGGAAGAGCTGGTGTTTAAGTGAATGAACCGGATGCTTTCACCTGATTCCAGTACTTCCCCGAAAGTACCGGAGTACTGCCTAAGAAGTACTGTAGTACTTTCAGGGAAGTACTGGAGTACTGCAAAGGAAGTACTGAGAATGCTTAAAGTGAAGAATTACAGAGGGTTATATAATTAGTTGAAAAGAAAAACAAATTTATATGAACACACTACGCTATGCATTACGTTTCCTGCTCCGTGCACGGACGTACACACTGATTAATCTGTTGGGGCTGGCATTCAGTCTGGCTTGTTGTATTATTCTGCTCCGATATATCCATCGGGAATTGACGGTCGATACCCATTGTGTAGACCGGGAAAAAGTGTATGCCGTGCAAGTGAGTTTGTCTGGAGGTGTATATTGGGGTTCTTATGCAGCTTATCGGAATGACAGTGTACTGATTGCTCCAGAACTGATAGAAACGAAATGTAGTTTTGTTCCGTTGGAGAATGATTTTCTGGTCAGTGAGGGACACCGTTACCGTTGCGATGTCCTTGCTACGGACAGTACGTTTTTTCAATTGTTCTCTTATCCGCTGATACAGGGAGAAAAGAACCTGACCGATCCTTCTTCAGTAGTACTGACCCAATCGTATGCACGGGAGGTTTTTGGTTCGGACAACCCTGTCGGAAAGACAATCACTTATTCCAACGGACAAGAATATGTGGTGAAAGGAGTGATTGGCTCTCCTGTCAACAAGACCTGGCTGAATTTCGATTTGCTTCTGGCAAATACTTCTTCCAATAGGTGGAAGAAGATGCCGCTGGATTTGTACCGTTTTGTACCCGGAGCAGATATGAATATGCTTAACCAGGTGGGGAAACATCCACGCCGTCTGAATCCACACTATCCGGAGGATACACGTGCGTACACCTTTCGTTTTGTACCTTTGAAAGAATGTTACTTTTCCAAGTTGGAAATAAGGGATAAAGCATCTATTTATGTATGGGGAGACTGGGGACAGTTGCAGATATTCATGGGTATCTGTGCGTTGCTGTTGGTTACCGGATTGCTGAACTTCATTAACCTTTACATGATTTTTATGCTCAAACGCACGCACGAATACGGTATACGCCGGGTGTTTGGAGCAGGAAGAGGAGCTGTCTTTGCACAGATTTTTGCCGAGAACTTTCTGCTTTCCGCTTTGGCTGTGCTGCTTGCGTGGGTATGCATTGAACTGACCCGGGTGCCCGTGTCCCGCTTTTTCGGGTTTGATTTCTCTTATACAGCTTTCGATGGGTATTTGTCCTTGGTGTTACTTGTATTCCTGCCGTTGATGGCCTCGCTTTATCCGTATTTCCGTTTCACGCGTATCTTGCCTTCTGTCGGCATCCGTCTGGTGAGTACGGCCGGGCAGTCGGTACGGGCGAGGATGGGACTGTTGCTGTTGCAGTATGTACTTACCTTGATATTGGTGGTACTGGCATTTTATTTTAACCGTCAGCTTGATACTTTGCTGCATACAGACCCAGGGTATCGTACGGAGAATATTTTAGTGGCGCATCTGGCGCACGAATCGAAGGATTATTCGTCCTATCGGAATCCGGAAGACATACAGGCACGTGTGCAGCGAGTGAAACAATTGGGTGCCAAGATGAAAGCTTGCCCTGATATAGAGTATTGGGTAGCAGATCAATCTGCGCTGACCTCCAGTGATTTTGGAATGAAGTTTATAGGAAACAACGGGCGTACGGCTTTTTTGTATATGTGGTATGCCAATCCTTCTTTCTTCCGCCTTTATGAGTTGCGTTTTGTAGAGGGAACGCTTCCCTCAATGGAAGAGGAAGAAGATTGGAACAGGGAGTATTATGTGGTGAACCGTGCGGCACTGAAGGAGTTGGGGTATGATTCCTGTCAAGGAGCTACATTGATGTATGAAGATGACAAGATGAGGGCGCAAAACCCGGAAGCGCATCCTATTGTGGCGGTCATCGACGATTATTATGACGGACATATTAGTGCGGGTGTGCATCCGATGGTATTTGTGGTGCGACGTGGCTCTTCCGGTGACCTGTATACGTTGTCATACCGTCCGGGCCGTCTTGCTGCGGTGATGGATTACTTGAAAAAAGTGGAACGTGAAATATATGGTACAGAGGAATTTGAATATACGTTGTTTTCCGACCAGGTGAAACAGATGTATGCGTCAGACCGTCGGATGGCAATGCTTTACACTGCGTTTGCCTTTATCGCCATTGTCGTATCCTGTCTGGGGCTGTTCGGCATTTCCCTGTTCGACATCCGCCAGCGTTACCGGGAGATTGCCATCCGCAAGGTGAACGGTGCCATGCTGAAAGACCTGTATGTGCTGTTACTCCGCCGTTACGTGGGGATGCTGTTGCTGGCAGCTGTGGTGGCAGTGCCGCTGGCTTGGTTGGCCATCCATTATTATACTGCCGATTTGGTGGTGAAGGCCCCGGTGACGGTAGGGCTGTTCCTGGCAGCCTTCCTGATAGTAGCGGTGATTTCCGTGGCTACGTTGCTTTGGCAAGTGAACAAAGCTTCCCGCATCAACCCGAGTGAAGTAATAAAAAGTGAATAATAAAAAAACAAATTTATATGAACATACTACGCTATGCATTACGTTTCCTGCTCCGTGCACGGACGTACACACTGATTAATCTGTTGGGGCTGGCATTCAGTCTGGCCTGCTGCATCATTTTGCTTCGATACATCCATCGGGAACTGACGGTCGATACCCATTGTGTGGACCGGGAAAATGTGTATGTGTCTCGTTGTCAGATTGGCGAGAACGATGCATTGGTTTCTTCCACATTAAATGGTGATACGCTGGCTGTAGACCCGTCACTGGTCATGCAACGTTCACGGGTCACACTGCTGGATCATGACATGATACGTTACAAGGACAATCGTTTGCAGGTAAATATGATAGTGGCCGATACGACCTTTCTGAAACTGTTCCGTTATCAGCTGTTACAAGGAGAATATTCCCTTTCAAAGCCAGGGATGGCCTTGTTGAGTGAGCACCTGGCACATAAGTTGTTTGGTAAGCAGAATCCCATTGGAGAGACCTTTGTCCTGTCTACCGGGAAAGCAGTGACGGTATCCGGAATCTTTGCTACTCCGGAAAACAAGTCTATCCTGCAGGTAGATGCCATTCTTTCTGAAATGCCGGGAGCACTTTGGGAAAGAATGCCCATGGAGTTTGTCCGTTTTGTGCCAGGAGCGGATATTCAGAAATTAAATGAGGCAGGCAAGATTTTGCGTCCTACGCAGGTGGGAGACGGCAGCATGTACACTTTCTCCCTCCTGTCACTGAAGGATGTATATTGGGAGTCACGTTTGTTGTACCGCACTTCTCCTACGATGTGTGTGTCGGGCAACCGGGCTCAGTTGTATGTCTTGTCGGCCATGTGCATCTTTATATTCTTTATCGGCCTGCTTAATTACATCAATTTGTATGTGGTGCTGTTGGGCAAGCGATTGCGGATTTATCTGCTTCATCGGGTATGGGGAGCAGGCTTCCGTCCTCTCTTCATGTTAGTGTACTGGGAAAATCTGGTGCTGTCGGTCTTGTCGTTGTTGCTGGCCTGGACGGTGGTGGAGCTTGCTCAACCTTTTGTCAACCGTTTGTTTGACACGGTGTTTACCGTAGGGACGTTTGATGTATGGGTATCATTGTCTCTTTTGGTGTGGTTGCCGTTGCTCATATCATTATGTACGGTAGTTCGGTGCTGGAAATCCCCGTTGGGCATGTCGCTGGTTCGTTCGGGGAATGACCGGAAGTCAATACGCTTGCGTCAGGGATTCCTGTTCGTGCAATATACGGTAACCATTGTACTGGTTGTCCTTGCCCTGTTCTTCCATCGTCATCTCAACTTGCTGTTGAATACTCCACCGGGATTTCAGGTGGAAAATGTGATTCATGCCAACTTAGTGTATGAGTCGACTGACTATGCCTCTTATACCGATGAATCGATACAGGCCCGGAAGCAGCGGGTTGCTCAGATTGATGAGGCGTTGAGTAAATGTCCAGACATTTCATGTTGGACAGCTGGTTTGTATTCCATTTTGGATTTCGACTATACGGCGGAGTTTCAGAATGCGAAGGGAGAAACCGTTTCATTGAATCAGAATTTTGCCACTCCCGAATTCTTTACCTTGTTCAATTTGAAGCTTGTGGAAGGGAAACTGCCTGTTGAAGAAGACGGGTTTGTGGTGAATCGGGCGGCTTTGCGTGCTTTGGGATACACCTCTTTAGAGGGAGCTACCGTGTTGGACCTCCGTATGAAAGAATTTGTTCCGGATTTGCAGGCCCGTCCCATTGTGGGAGTGATAGAGGATTATTATAGCGGACATATCTCCAAAGGAGTACGTCCCATGCTGTTCATGGTTTCTCCTACTATGCGGGGAGACGTGTATCAGATAGCATGTCAGCCGGGCAAACTTTCTCAGGTGATAGATTATCTGCGGAAGCTGGAAAGGGAAGTATATGGTACGGAAAACTTTCAGTATTCGTTGCTGAAGGACGATGTGCAGAAGTTGTATAAATCCGATCAGCAGGTAGCTACCATTTACTCGGCTTTTGCCTTTATTGCCATTGTCATTTCCTGTTTGGGCCTGTTGGGTATTTCCTTGTTCGACATCCGCCAGCGTTATCGGGAGATTGCCATCCGCAAGGTGAACGGTGCCATGCTGAAAGACTTGTATGTGCTGTTGCTTCGCCGTTACTTGGGGATGCTGTTGCTGGCAGCCGTGGTGGCAGTGCCGTTGGCTTGGCTGGCCATCCATTATTATACCGCTGATTTGGTGGTGAAGGCTCCGGTGACGGTCGGTCTGTTCCTGGCAGCCTTCCTGATAGTGGCAGTGATTTCCGTGGCTACGTTGCTTTGGCAGGTAAACAAGGCTTCCCGCATCAACCCGAGTGAAGTAATGAAAAATGAATAAAGAAAGATACCCGCTGGTTTGACTTTTCGGAAGGCGAGCACGTGGAAGGGGGATACTATATCGAAGGCATCCGTCTGACAGAATAAGAAATGAACTAAAAAACGATGTGTTATGATACTGAATGTAGTATTGAAAATGATTTTGCGAAGCTGGTGGCGTAACAAGGTGTTTTTCCTTGTTTCAGTAGCCAGTCTGGCATTGGGATTGGCTTGCACCAACCTGCTGATGACATACTTCGTGCATGAGTATGGGTTGGAAGGACGTAATCCGGACCGTGACCGCATGTTTTTTCTGCGGCAGGATGACCCGATGACGGAGGGGAAACGAGTGGCCTTTGCCGGCGCAGAGATTCCTCCGCAGCTGAAGCAAAGCTATGCCGAGGTAGAGGACTTTCTTCGGTTAGGAAAACTGGATTTGCTTTACTGCAAGGTGAACGAGCAGAAGGTGGAAGGTGATTTTAAGATGTTGTCGGCCGATACGACCCTGACGAGCTTTTTTGATTACCGTACGGAAGAAGGTAGTTTGAGTCAGGTACTCTGTCAGCCGGGGAAGGTGGCATTAAGTGAAGCTTGTGCCCGTCGTCTGTTCGGAGGGAAACAAGCGGTAGGAAAGCAGGTGGAGGCACATTTCCGCTTTGGAGAGGTCCGTACGTATGAAGTGGCAGCAGTGCTTAAGGAGCGTGAACAATCGCTTCTGCAGTTTGACATGCTGATAGCACACGACCCTGATTTCTTCTGGGGTGGACTTACACTGCTGAAGCTGACTCCGGGTACGGATGCGGGTCACCTGGCCGATAAACTGAATGAGGACAAGGTACCTACACTGATGCCTGGTCAGACGAAATATTACCTGGATCCGTTGGATGCCATTTGTTTCACTACTCCTGATGATTCCTCTCAGCAGACGCTCGATTTCGTCAGTCAGACACCCGTGCAGACTCTCTATATCAGTCTGCTGGCAGCCGTGCTGATACTGATCATTGCTTGCTGCAACTATACTAACATGAGTTTGAGCCGCTTGCTGCAACAGCTTCGTATGATTCATGTGGAGAAATTGATGGGGGCTACCTTGCGCAATATCCGTCTGCAACTTTTCGGGGATGCTTTTCTGACGGTGGTGCTGGCATTCGGCTTGTCCATTCTGTTGGTCAACGACTGTCTGTCACTGTTTAATGACTTGTTGGGTTCGCGGTTAACCATGACGTTCTTCTTCAGTAGTCAGATGTTGCCGTGGTTGCTGTTATTCATTCTGTTGATGTCGGTAATACCGGCGTGGTACATCAGTTGTCGCCTGTCACGCTTGTCGTTTACGGAGTACCGTACCCTTTACAGCGGCCGACGCAAACAGCGTTTTGTAGCGGTATTGGTAACAGTGCAGTTCGTGATTTCCATCGGATTGTTGCTGGCTACCCTGACGGCACGCAACCAGATGGAACTGACCCGCCAGCGGGCTTCGCGTTACGAAGGCTGCATTGAGATAGGGGATGCCTTTGGTGCTCCGTTGTCTCCCTTCAAGGCGGAACTGGAGAAACGGGTGAAAGGAATTGAATCCATGACACTTTCCAAGGCCTCGGTGCTCAATGCCTGGATACGTCAGTTGAACGTGCAGCGTCCCGGTGGAAAGGAAGTGCGTACCAATCTGCTGACATTGGAAGGCGACTCCACGCTGCTGCGTACCTTGCGCATTGAACAGTTGAGTGGAGAATCTCCTTCCCGTCTGTTGGAGCGTCAGGCATCTCCTGTACTGGTGAACGAGAGTTTTGTCCGCTTGTTAGTGCCTGCGGGTACGGAGGTCGTGGGGCATGCCTTGCGCGAGTTCGATACGGAAACAAAAGACAGTCTGGCTGTAATTGCAGGTGTGGTGCGCGACTTTTCCGTCAATTCGCTGGAAGAATCGGTAACACCTTTGGTCATCAAGCTGTTGTCGGCAAGTGACTTGCAGAAAGGATTCTATTTGCAACTGCGTCTTCGTCCGGAAAGCCGTGAAGAGACCTTGCAGCAGATAGAAGCCGTATGGAATGAAATGAACCCCAACCAACCTTTCGGTTATGCAGATATGCACCGGGATTTTATGGCACGTAACGGGAAAGTGCTTTCTTTGTCGCATATCCTGACTTTCTATGCTGTAATTGGGCTGTTACTGACAGGTTTCGGATTGTTTGGCATTGCCTGGTATGCCACCCGTCAGCGGATACGCGAAATTAGTATCCGCAAGGTGCATGGAGCAACACGGGGGCAGATTATCTGGCTGCTTAACAAGCCGTTCTGTATCTATGCTGTAGTGGCGTATGTAGTGGCCATGCCTGTCGGCTGGTGGTTCATGCTGCATTGGCTGGAGCAGTTTGCGTACCGTGCCCCGCTTTCGGCCGGTATCTTTGTATGGCCGTTGCTGGTGGTGTGGGGCATCTCAGCAGTCATTGTCTGCCTGCAGGGTTGGATATTGAGTCGGGTAAATCCGGTAGAATGTATAAAACAAGAGTAATATCATTAAAATAAAATTTTGAAGTATGATTAAGACAGAAAATTTACAGAAAGTATTCCGCACAGATGAGGTGGAAACTTGGGCATTGAATAATGTAAGTATCGAAGTGAAGGAAGGAGAGTTCGTGGCTATCATGGGTCCTTCAGGTTGTGGAAAATCTACCTTGCTGAATATCTTGGGACTGCTGGACAATCCCACGGGAGGCAAGTATTTCTTGAACGGAACAGAAGTGGGGGGCTATACTGAATCGCAGCGTACTTCCTTGCGTAAGGGAGTGATTGGTTTCGTATTCCAGAGCTTCAATCTGATTGACGAATTGAACGTATTTGAGAACATCGAACTGCCCTTGCTGTATTTGGGCGTACCTTCGGCAGAACGTAAGCGGAAAGTGGAGGCTGCCATGGAGCGGATGGGGATTACACATCGTGCCAAGCACTTCCCGCAGCAGCTGTCGGGCGGACAACAGCAACGTGTGGCTATTGCCCGTGCCGTAGTATCAGGGCCGAAGCTGATTCTGGCCGATGAGCCTACCGGTAACCTGGACTCCAAGAACGGACGTGAGGTGATGGAATTACTTACCGAGCTGCATAAGGAAGGCACCACCATTGTGATGGTGACTCACTCGCAGCATGATGCCGGCTTTGCCGACCGTGTCATTAATCTCTTCGACGGACAGGTAGTAACGGAGGTAAACCTTTAAAATAAGGTTTAGGCTTGTTTCTTTAACTGGCCGGGCGACATTCCGCAGTAACGTTTGAAAAACTTGCTGAAAGAAGCCTGGTCAGAGAAACAGAGCTTTTCGGCCACGTCTTGCACGCTGTTGGCCGGATTGAGCAGACAGACTTTCGCTTCTTCTATCAGGCTTTCGCTGATGAGCTGGTTGGCTGTCTTGCCATAGAGTTTCTTTAACTTGGCCGATAACGCATCAGGGGATACGTAGAGTTGGTCGGCATACCATTTTACGGTGTGGTGATAACGGCAATTGGTATGCATCAGGTATAGAAAACGAGGGGGGTATCTTTCCAGCGGAAAGAATGCTCGAACTCGTTTTCTTGTTTATACATGCGGAGGATAATGTTCCACACTTCCAGGATGAGGGAACGAAGCGTGTTTTCCAGCATTTCAAGCAGGAAATGATTCTCTTTTTGCTGAAGGGTGTGGCGTAGCATGTCCACATGTGATTGTATCCGGAGAAGATCCTGTTTTTCTAATGGGATAAACGGCTCCAGTACGTGTCTGTATACATAGGCTGCGACCTTGGAACGGATGCATTCGGCTGCCTGCAAAAAAATCTCCCTTCGGGTTATGAGCAGACATCCTTCGAAATCACGGTCTGTTTTCAGGTCGCTCCATTGGTAAGGTTCGATAAACTCGATGTAGGAAGGAGCAGGAATGACGGTCCGCTTGTCATTGGTCTGGATGCTGATTTCTCCTTTTAATACGAGCAAAGACACCGTATGCTGTGTGTCGATACTTCCTTTCTGGAATTGATTTTCTCCCCGTACGGTGAAGATACCCATTTGTTCATTGTACACCATATCTCGCTCCGTTCCGTCTGCTTGCAGCGTCGGAACCAGCCACTTTGTAAACGCATTTTCTTTCATCTTGTATCTCGTTGTTGTATTTGCGCATCTAAAATACAGACATAAATCGTAGCCTGAAAACCTTTTTGTATGTTTTAGAAATCATAAACAGAATAAATGCTAAAGCACGGATTCAGACAAATGTTCTTAGGAATGGAACAAGTAAGTAGTCTTTCCCGCCTTCTAAATTTGCATCGGCTATTACAACAGAAAGAGTCAAATCAACTAAAAAAAGAGAATAAGATGAAAAAAGCTTTTGTATCAGTTGGTGCATGTTTTTGTGCGTTGTTGGGGATGCTGACAGCCTGCACCTACCTCACAGGAAAGTGGGTACAAGACCATGACCGTGAAAAAAGAAAATCGCCTTCTCACTAACAGCTATTCGGCTGTAGTAAAGGGAAGACAGAGTGTGGAAATTCGTCCGCAGGTGAGCGGTACGATTACCGAGATTTGTGTGAAAGAAGGAGCCAAGGTACACAAGGGACAGGTGTTGTTCGTGATAGACCAGGTGCCGTATAAAGCAGCCTTGCAGACGGCATTGGCGAATGTGAAAAGTGCGGAAGCTGCCGTGGCTACGGCCCGCCTGACGTTCGACAGCAAAGAAGAGCTGTATAAGGAGCGTGTGGTTTCGGATTTCGACCGTCAGACGGCACAAAATTCTTTGTTGGAGGCTGAGGCCAGTCTGGCACAAGCGAAGGCTAATGAAACCAATGCCCGTAACGACCTTTCCTATACGGTAGTCCGGAGTCCGGTGGATGGAGTGGCAGGTATGTCTTCCTATCGTGTGGGGGCATTGGTCAATTCTTCCATTACCACGCCTTTACTTACCGTCTCGGACGATGAGGAAGTCTATGTATATTTTTCTATGACCGAAAATCAGATGCTGTCACTGCTCCGTCAGTATGGCAGTGTGGACAAGGCACTGGCCGGTATGCCCAAAGTATCCTTGCAGTTGAGCGACGGAGTGAAATATGCACACGAAGGGGTGATAGATGCCATCAGTGGAACCATTGATACCGGAACAGGGGCTGTCAGCCTGCGTGCCGTGTTCCCGAATCCGGAAGGAATGTTGCGAAACGGAAGTACGGCTACGCTCGTATTGCCCTATACCAAAGAGAACGCGCTGGTTGTTCCGCAGGAAGCTACTTTTGAGATTCAGGACAAGGTGTATGTGTATAAGGTGAATGAGAGCGGAAAGGCCGAGTCGGCACAGGTTACTGTTTTCCCGCTGAACAACGGGCAGGAATACATTGTAGAGAGTGGCTTGCAGGAAGGAGAAGTGATTGTGGCCGAAGGTGCCGGACTGATTCAGGAGAATACCCAGATTCTTTCGTTACATACTGAAAAATAGGAGGGGACGTTATGAAACTGAAGACTTTTATCGACAGGCCCATCCTGTCGTGTGCCATTTCTGTGCTCATCCTGATATTGGGAGTAATCGGTTTGAGCAACCTTCCCATGGAGCAGTATCCTGACATCGCGCCTCCTACCATTATGGTGTCTACCACCTATACGGGTGCCAATGCGGAAACAGTGTTGAAGAGTGTCATCGCTCCGTTGGAAGAAGCCATTAACGGTGTGGAAAACATGACGTATATGACTTCTACTGCTACCAATACGGGTTCGGCTTCCATTACCGTATATTTTGCACAGGGAACGGATCCGGATATGGCGACTGTCAACACGAAGAACCGTGTGTCGGAGGCGGAAGGACTGTTGCCCGCAGAAGTGACCAAGGTGGGTGTGACCGTAGAAAAACGGCAGAACAGTATGGTCAAGATTATATCGTTGTACAGTCCCGACGACAGCTACGACCAGAATTTTATCAATAACTATTTTAAGATTAATGTGGAACCTCGTCTGTCCCGTATCTCGGGAGTGGGCAATGTGAATGTCATGGGTGGGGATTATGCCATGCGTATCTGGATGAATCCTCAGAAGATGGCCCAGTATCAGCTGGTACCTGCCGATGTGATTGCCTTGCTGGATGACCAGAACGTGGAGGCGGCGACAGGTACACTGGGCGAGGATTCTGAAAATACATTTCAGTACACGTTGAAGTACCGGGGTAGATATGAAACTGCGGAAGAATTCGGCAACATGGTGCTCAAGTCTCTCCCTACAGGCGAAGTGCTCTGCCTGAAGGATGTGGCCGATGTGGAATTAGGTTCGCAGAGTTATGCCTATAACAGTGAAATTGTGGGTCACCCCGGTGCGACGTGTATGATTTCGCAGACGGCCGGATCGAATGCCAACGAGATTGTGAAGGAAGTGGACAAGCTGATGGAGGAAATCTCAAAAGACTTGCCGAAGGGGCTTGTAATGGCCGACCTGATGAGTACGAAGGACTTATTCCAATGTGACAGGTTACAACATGATGGGCGGACAGGCCGCCTCGGGAGGTATGCTGATTATCAAATTGAAACACTGGGATGAACGTCAGGAGGCACAGGATCACATCAATGCCATCATTGCGGCGATTTACCAGCATACAGCCGACATTAAATCAGCCAAGCTCTTTGCCTTTGCGCAGCCTACCATCATGGGATACGGAATGGGTAGCGGTTTCGAAATGTACGTGCAAGACCGTGCCGGAGGCAGTGCAGAGAATTTGCAGAAATATACGCAGGACTTCATTGCAGCCCTGAACCGACGTCCGGAAATTTCGATGGCCTACACTACTTTCGATACCAAGTTCCCGCAGTATATGGTCGAGGTAGATGCGGTGAAATGTCAACGGGCAGGGGTAACTACGTCTGATGTGCTGAGCGTACTTTCCGGTTATATCGGCGGTAATTACTCGTCTAACTTGAACCGTTTTTCCAAACTGTACCGTGTGATGATTCAGGCACGGAAGGATTACCGTCTGGATAAAGAGTCACTCAACAACATGTTTGTACGGACCGAAAGCGGGGAAATGGCGCCCGTGGGACAGTTCATTACACTGACCAAGGTGTATGGAGCCGAAACCTTGACACGTTTCAATATGTACACCTCTATACCGGTCAACGGTATGCCGGCCGACGGCTATAGTTCGGGAGATGCCATTGCAGCCATTGAGGAAGTGGCTTCACAGACGCTGCCTACCGGATACGGTTATGAGTTCAGCGGTATTACCCGAGAAGAATCAAGCAGTACGGGAAATACGGTGATTATTTTTATTATCTGTATCGTATTTATCTATTTGATTCTCTGTTCGCTCTATGAAAGTATCTTCATCCCGATGGTGGTCATCCTGGCAGTACCTTTCGGGTTGATGGGAAGCTTCTTGTTTGCCAAATGTTTTGGGCTGGAAAACAACATCTATATGCAGACCGGTTTGATTATGCTGATTGGATTGCTTTCGAAAACCGCCATCTTGCTGACTGAATATGCTTCGGCCCGTCGCCGACAGGGAATGAGCATTGCTCAGGCTGCCGTAGCTGCTGCCGGAGTTCGTTTGCGTCCGATTCTGATGACCGCCCTGACGATGATTATCGGATTGTTCCCGCTGATTGTGGCTACTGGAGCAGGAGCCAACGGAAACCGTTCGTTGGGAGTCGGTACGGTAGGGGGTATGCTTGTCGGTACAGTGGCCCTGCTGTTCGTGGTACCGGTGTTGTTCACGGTGTTCCAGGCGATTGAAGAACGTGTGATGCCTCGCCGTCAGACCGATGCAGTGGAATAATCCCTTGTGGGGGAATTTTATATCAACTAAAGAAACATTCGATATGGAGAAAAATATAAGTCATATAGTAGTTGCCGCGTGCATGGCCAGTATGCTGACCGGATGTGGCATCTACACAAAATACCGGCAGCCGGAAACGAATACCGACGGATTGTTCGGCGCTCTTCCGGAGGAGGTGGATACTACCTCCTCACTGGCCGACCTGAAATGGGAGGAACTGTTTACGGATGCATCCTTGCGAAAACTGATTACACGTGCGCTGGAGGCGAATACGGATTTGAATGTGGCTCGTTTGAAAGTGGAAGAGGCACGGGCTTCGCTGTCGGCAGCCAAGCAGGCTTATTTGCCTTCTGTTCAGTTGGACCCGGAAGGCGCTTTGAGCAGTTTTGACGGCAGTAAACCCACCAAGACTTATTCGTTGGGAGCTTCTGCCAGCTGGGAACTGGATTTCTTTGGAAAGCTGACCAACGCCAAACGGAGAGAGCGTGCGGCACTGGAGCAGAGTGAGGCATATCGTCAGGTGGTACAGACACAGCTCATTGCCACGGTGGCCGAGAGTTATTACACGTTGCTGATGCTCGATGAGCAGGTAGCCGTAACTACGGAAACGGTAGAAAGCTGGAAAGAGTATATACATAGTCTGAAAGCCCTGATGCGAGCCGGACAGGCCGACCGTGCGACCGTGAACCAGGCAGAAGCTTCCCGATTGGATGCCGAAGCTTGTTTGCTGGATTTGAAGCAGCAGGTGACGGAAACGGAAAACACGCTGTGTGCCCTGCTTTTCTGGACTCCGCAGCCTATTGTGCGCGGTACGCTCGGTGAAGTGGATTTTCCCGAAAGTTTGTCGGTGGGAGTGCCGCTAAATTTGTTGGCTAACCGTCCGGATGTGTGGCAGGCTGAGGCCGTACTTAAACAGGCTTTTTATGCCACCAATCAGGCACGTTCCAGTTTTTATCCGAGTGTGACATTGAGCGGTTCGGCCGGATGGACCAACAGTGGGGGAGCTCTTGTGACCAATCCGGGTGCCTGGCTGCTTCAGGCGGTAGGTTCTCTGGTGCAACCTCTTTTTCAGCGAGGACAGCTTATGGCGAATCTGAAAATCAGCAAGGCACAGCAGGAAGAAGCTTTGCTGCAGTTCCAGCAGACCTTGTTGGATGCCGGTGCAGAGGTGAACAATGCCTTGAGCCAGTGGCAGACGGCCCGTCAGAAAACGGTGCTCGACCGCGAACAGGTGGAGCATCTGAAAGATGCGTTGCGTGATACGGAACTGCTGATGGAACACGGTACGACGAACTACCTGGAAGTGCTGACTGCCCGTCAGTCATTACTGGCAGCGCGGCTGTCGCTTGTGTCCGACCGGAATGCTGAGATAAAAAGTGTCATTACCCTTTATCATGCGTTGGGAGGGGGAAACAATTAACATATAGGTTGATATGAAGAAGATGATGATGGTTGCTGCATGCGTGGGAGGACTCGCATGCATGCTGGCATGCAATAAAGAAGAGGTGGGTGCATATACTCCGCTTCCCAAGATTCACTTAGGAGAGACGTTCAAATATAAATGTGAGCCGGAGAATTACATCCGGCTCGAATATGATACCCTTGGTGAGGCTGCTGTCTTGAACTTTTATAAAGACGAAATCACCTCATTGGATTATCTGGAGTACGATGAAAACTCGTGTACCTTTTCCTTTCACAAAGGAGAGACGGGGCTTTATCGTATCAGCTGGGAGTATACGTCGGAAAATACCTTGCGGATACTTTACGGGCAGAATGGTATGTGGTACCGGATGAATGCAAGCGGTACCCATGAATATCTGTTAGAAGCCAATGACGGAATGGCAATAAAGGTCATAGCCTACCGCACGAACTTTGATTCTTTGCATTGCACGATAAACCGTTTTTGTATTGAAGAATACAAAAACGAGAAATAGGAGTGAACCGAAGTTCCGGCCTGCTTTCATCTTCCTGAAGGCAGTGCCGGAATATCGGCCTCTATTCGGTTCTCCACGTCGTCGGGGAGCTTGGAGAAGAAATCCATTCTCGTTACTTTTTCCACGGAGTCAACCGATACCATGTATTTCTCCAGTGCCTGATGATGTGCCTTGTTGTCGAACAGGAAGCCCATGGCGATGGGACTTTTCCGGTTGTAAATCAGCACTACCTTGAAGAAACGGTCGGGCACGGCCACCCGATGCTCTCCGATGCGCTTGGGCTGCTTTTTATCATAGATAGGTCCGCAGGCAATGTACACTGTGCCATATTTCCGGGCCCAGCTGCGGCATAATTCTTCCAAATCTCCCCAGTCGTCCCGGTTCAGCTTTTGATTCTGCGGACAGATGTTGCTCATGTAGAACGATTCTTCCATGGCTTTCTTGCTCCATTTCATGTCGGCAGCCGGAGCCATGTGTCCCCGGTCGTATCCGGAGCGCGTATAATCCGCATGCTCCACGCGGGGTTCGGGCAAATCCGGGTCGGGTACGAAGCGGTTCTTTCGCTCTTCACTTCCTTTGGTTTCCTGCCGTGTCAGTTCCCAGGCTACCCAGTTGGGCGTTTTGTAGAAATTATTGTATGAAACGGTATATCCCGTCCGCTGCAATTTGATTTCTTCCCGTTTGGTCAGCATGACGGGAATTTCCAGTTTGCTGCTGATACGGCTGGCCGAGGGTTGTGCCGCCGTCTCGTCCTGCGACTTTTCCGGCAGGCGTTGTGCCACTTCCTTCTGTGCTTTCTCCAATGTGTGCGAAAGCTCCTTTGTCAGCACCTTGGCTTCCGGCAGATTCTGCTGGTTCTGATAGAAATAGGCACCGCCACCCAGAATCAGCAGCAGGAGTATGAAGCCTTTCAGGGAGCCGGTGGATGAACTTCTCTTTTTCTTTCCCATAATGTACGTGTGTTAAACCAGTTTGAAACGCATCCGGAAGATTCCGTCGTTAAAGTCGTGACTGATAATCTTGAAGGTGCCGATTTCTGATGTATTTTCTACATGCTGCCCGATGCACAGGCACTCGTCGTAATCGCCTACGTGTACCACACGGACCGTCTCGGAAGCTCCTTCAGGCAGTCGTTTCATGTCAAAGCGTCCGGTAGCTTCTTCCTGTGTGATAAATTCCGTAGTGACAGGAAGATGGCGTGCGATTACTTCGTTGACAGTCGTTTCAATGCGTGCAATATCGTCTTCCGAAGGTGCTTGTGAAAGCGCAAAATCGAGTTTGCTTTTCTTCCGTTCGATATGGGCAGATACAGCCCGTCCGCATCCGAAAAGGTTGACCATGGTGCGATTGATGATGTGTTCGCAGGTGTGCATAGGAGGATACTCCTGTTTGTTGTGTGCATTAAGTTGGATTTCTTGTTCCATAAATTACATTGATGAATTGTTTTTTTCTTTTTGCTTTTTTTCTATCAGCATGCTCATGAAGGCCGAGCTGATGATACCTGTAGGAATGGCAATCATGGCGATGCCAATCAGGCTGATGATGCTGCTCAATAGCCGTCCCAACGGAGTAATCGGGTAAATGTCGCCGTAACCCACGGTAGTGAAGGCTACGATTGCCCACCAGAATCCGTCGCCGATATTTTCGAAGGCTTCCGGTTGTGCGTAGCGTTCGATGTAGTACATCAGAATGCCAGAGAAACCTAACATGATGCCACAGGCAGTATAGGCCGTAACAAGTTCTTCTCTGACGGTTCGGAGTACGGTGCCAATCATCTGGAAGGAACGTGAATAGCGTATCAGCTTGAAGATAATCAGTACGTAGGCCAGCACTACAAGATGTACGTGCGGGGTTTCCTTGTACACATAAATCACCATGAACGGGATAATTGCCACGAAGTCGATAAGACCATAAAAGGAGAACAGGTAGCGCAGACGTGCTTTCCAGGCATGGTTGCAACTGGCATACTGCACGGGAGCAGCCACGATGCGTAATCCATATTCGATGGTGAATATAAAGGAGGCCAGGTAGTTGAATGCATACAGGATATTATGGTAGGGAGCTGATTCCTCGAAAGAGCTGTATATGATGGAACAGATGGAACCGATGATAAAGAACAGCACAAAATATTGAAACCATTTTTTCATCAGCTGGCGATGGATCATCCGGTACTGCTTTTCGTGGCGAATTAGGTGCGGGAGCTTCTCGCGCAGCGGGTCTATCAAGTTGTGAGGTTCTATGTTCATGGTCGTGATTTTGATGAATGATTTTTCGTGTATCAGGCAAATATACTCTTTTCTTTTGCAATAAAGGAGAAAGTGGAAGAAAAAGAAATTAGAGGTACGGAAGGGAGAGCTTAAATTCCCCTGAAAATGAGCCCTAAAAACTGTTATTTTTCATGCCTGAAAAAACGTAAGTGCGTTCCATCCAAAACGCACTTGCGTTTGAACTAAAACGTCCTTGCGTTTGAAGTGAAACGCACTTGTGTTTTAAATCAAATGTACTTGCGTTTTTTTGAAAGCTGAATATGTGCTGGAAAATCCCTTCATTTCCGTTAGAACAATTCCTTTTTCCTTACGTTTCCTTACGCGCGTACACGTACGCGCCCGCACGAATTATATA
>UMHA01065933.1_pt1 | contig 38992 bp, 34 predicted proteins | sample 1965401 | NCBI WGS metagenome assembly UMHA01 (sample SAMEA4836085, study PRJEB28245) | human gut metagenome | biome: gut microbiome; material: fecal sample | place: Denmark | collected 2008 | reverse complement strand
TTATATTACATTTTTCCTACATTCTTATAGTATCATTAACATTTGAGTAAGGGCAGATTATATCAGGGGTCTTTGAATCCATTTTTGTGACTGCCCGTCTCTTATCTTATTATTAATCTAGTCTTAGAAAGTGGGGTCAATGAATCCATATAACCAGCATGATGAGATAATGGTATGTACTAAGAGTCAAACTAGGAAAGGAAGTATTATATGAATTATGTTTTAGTACTAGATGTTGCTAAAGGTAAAAGTATGTTTATGTTATCATCTGATATTGGCGAAGTGTTATTAGAACCAACTGAATACATTCATAATAAATCATATTTTGAAAAAATAGATTCTTATATTAACAAACTAAATATCAAAGATAACTTGACCGTTGTCATGGAAGCAACTAGTATTTATCACAAATCACCAGAAAGATTCTTTAAAGAAAATGATTATCATGTTATTGTCTTTAATCCTCTTATTGGTAAAGAAATTACTAACACAATCAGAAAAACAAAAACCGATAAACAAGACTGCATTAAATTAACTAATTTATTTTGGAAAGGTAGTATTCCTGATAGGAATTACACCGAAAATGAAATTTATACTAAGCTTAATGAATTATCTAGACAATATTATCACTTAGATGAAGGATTAACTCGTCATAAAAATCGTTATAAAGAATTATTACATCTATGCTTTCCAGAATTTGAATTATGTTTTAAAGATGGAAAAACATATGATTTAACTGCATTAAACTTTATCAAAGAATTTCCACATGCCTATATTATCAAAGATAAAAGAGTTGATGCACTTGCTTATAATATGGCTAATACAAATAATAGACATCTTAATTACTATAAAAGAAAAGCTAATATTATTAAAGAATATGCATTTACTTCTTACCCAGGAGTTAATAAAAATTCTAAAGATGTTGATAATTTAAAACAATTAGCCAATATTATTATTAATTTAACTGAACAAAAAGATGAAGTTAAAAATCAAATGATTGAACTTGCTAAAGAAACTAAAAATTTTGAATGTATTAATTCATTGTTTGGCATTGGAGAACTATCTGCATCTTTGATAATTGCTGAATTAAAAGACATTACTAGATTTAATAATATAAAACAAATTAATGCTAGTTGTGGACTTGATCCAACTATAGTTCAATCAGGTAAAAGTATAAATTATCATGGGCCTATTTCAAAACGTGGAAATAGATATGCTAGAAAAATTTTATTTAATTGTAGTCGAAATATTATTACTTTATCAGCAAAATGTGATAAAGAAAATTCAATATATGTTTATTACCAAAAGAAAAAACAGGAAGGTAAACATTTCTACGCTTGTTTAACTGCCTGTTCTACTAAACTAATAAGAATTATTTATGCATTATGCATGAATAATTCCCAACAACAAAATTAGTTTAACATTTTATCTAATATATATCAACATTTTAACACCAAATTTTTAAAAAAATAGGCTCTTTTGGTGTTTTAAGTCGTGGCTTTATTGTTAAATTACAACTTTTTAAAGAAATTTACAAAAAACACTTGTAAAAACTTAGAAAGTCACATAAATTCATATTCTCTAGCAATTATTCTATCATCTGAACAATATTTTACAACATACTCATTATCTTGTTTGCAAATAATAATTCCTACTGTATCATTTTCTTCAATAGTTTTTATATTCTTATCTATATAATTCATATAAGTCATAATTTGTCCAGTATGTTCTTTCTTAAGTTCTGTTATCTTTAATTCTACAACTATATGACACCTATATTTAATATTATAAAGTAATAAATCAATATAGTTGTATCTATTGCCTAATTTAATTGGATATTCACTTTTTATAAAAGTAAACCCTATTCCTAATTCTTCTAAAAAGTTTTCAATATCTTCTAGGATTAGTTTTTGCAATATTTTTTCTGATAATATATCATATTTATTATCATTCTTAATCTTACTTGGATTCTTTACAAAGTCAACTACATTTTGTTTGGCTTGATTTAGCAATTTATTTTTTGTGAATTCAGGAAGCCTTTCATATTCGTTAGATTTTATTTTTTCTCTTAACTGTCTTATTGATAAATTATTTAATTCAGCTATTTTAACATAGTATTGAAATTCATTATCATCAAACCAAAGAATTTCACAATAATGACTCCAACTTAATTTGGCAGACACTGTCTGCCACTTTTGAGAAACTTTATAGAATTGTCTCATATTTCTTAAATTTCTTTGACTATACCCTTGGCCTAAATCTTCAGTCAATCTTAATGAATACTCTTTAATAATACTTTCTCCATATTGATTACCTGCATCTAATAATAATTTGCCAACGTTATAGTAAGAATTCAAATCATTTCTGTTGATTGAATAATTTTTAACAGTTCTATTTATTTCGTTATTTATTAATTCATTTTTTATCTCATTATAATAATTCATATATTACTCCTTACTACGGACTACAATCCTTTATTTTTAATTTATTATTTTTAATCTTAAATATAATACTTCCATCTTGATCTGTTCTATATATTTTTGTGTTTGCTAAATTATTTAATACTTCTCTATTTGGATGCCCATAACGATTATTCTTTCCAACACTAATAATGGAATTCTTAGGATTCATTTCATCTATAAAATTTTTATCACTACTTGTTTTACTTCCATGATGACCAATTTTTAATACATCAATTTTTGAAACATTATATTTTTCTAATATATCTTTTTCTTTCTCTACTCCTGCATCTCCCATAAACATAAACTTATAACCATTTAACTCCGTATATATAACATTACTATTTTCATTTTCATTATCATATTCTTTTGTTTGTAAAAAATGAAGTTTATTATTATCAAAATTCAATTCTTTAATACATGAATAATATGGTATTTTCTTTTTATCTAAGACTTTAATTAATTCTTGTTCTAAATCATTAAACTTTCCACAATTAAATATTACTTTCTCTACTTTAAAATTATTAACTAGATTAATTGCTTCTCCCATATGATCGTAGTCTCCGTGTGGTGACATACGTTTATGCATACGGTTTGTGTTCACAAAAAAACAGATAGTATTATTTATTCCTATCTGTTCTCTACACTTAACAATGTTATTAATTCTCTTTTAATGCTATAAATATCTTCGTATAAAAAGTCAAGCATATCATTTTCTGTAAGTTTTGATTGTTTATTTGAATCATAATTTTTAACATTTAAAATAGATGGCAATTTTAGTTGTTCTTCTTTCATTTTAATTAAAGATGCTATAAACAACAACTCATTATTTATTTGGTTTCTTTTTTCTATTGTATTTAACCTTGAAAATGAACTTTTAAAACTGTTATCAATCATCTGGCAAGTCCTCCATCGTTTAATTGTTCACTATAATCCATATGTTGAGTGTTTTGGATTTGTTGCTTCCTAATCGAATCATCTATTAGTTCTTGCTGTTTTTTAGCTTCTAAATACCTTTTTTTGCTTTCCTCCCAATCTATGTTATATGCTTCAATGATTTGCTCAGGGCTTGTATATTTTAAACCATCTATTTCAAAATTATTAAATTTACAAATATATCTTTGTCCACACATTGCTTTGGCAACTTCTTCTATATTCATACCTGGTAATACTTCGACTATTGTCATAGAATTATTTCTAGCATAATCATTCTCATAGGTTGCATGAACATTAGCAACAATTGGTACAATTTCTTTTTCATTAATTTCTTGCGGTACAGCTGTATTTGATGGATTAGTAGTTTGCTGATTATTATGCCATCTTTGTATTTCAACATAATTGCTATATTCAAGAGAAGTTTTTTTGGAAATATCTCTAATTATTGGTTCTATACTCTCTGGAGTACCAGATATACCAATACTATTTTCTACCCAAGGCTTTGCTCCAACTTTATTCCAATATGATTCAGAATAATTGAGATTTGTTGTAGCAACAAATAATTCTTTTTTGTAATCATTAACTGAATATTGAACCTCTAAATAATCGTTTGGTACTTTGTGTTTTGTCATAGCAACCATAGTACTTTGCATATCAGATGTTAACGTATCAATTCCCATATCTAATCCATTAGAAAGTTGTATTAACATATCCTTAAAAAACTGTTCTCCTAAATTTTTTGGTACTCTAATATCAAACTTTGATATTATTCCTGGTTGATTTACAAATGTCATATTAACACCATTTAAATTATAGTATCGATTTATTATTTTTAATCTTAATTGTAATACTTCCATCTTGATCTGTTCTATATATTTTAGAATTTTCTAAATTATTTAATACTTCTTTATTTGGATGACCATACCTGTTATTCTTACCAACTGGTATTGAGTAGTTAGTACATATGTAATGACTTTCATATAGCCATAATCTCTATACACACGAGCTTAGGCAAGAAAAAATGCACATAAAGTGCATTAACAATTCTATCTTAATTTTTCAGCTGTTTGTTGCATGTTTTCATTGAAATATTGAAGAAGTGTTTCATTATATTCATGAATTAGTTCATTGCTTATTCTTATTGCATCTGTATCACTAAGTGTATTATCAAAATATACTTTTTCAAATTTTGATTTAAGTAATAATAACATTGAAATTTGTTCATCACTAAAGCCATTTTTCTTCAAACTAAATAAATATGATTGTTTTGCCAATTTATCTATTGCTTCCCTACTATCTGAACTTTTTTTCTCTTCAAGGAAAGATTTATTATCCTTTACCCCTGTCATAAAATCCCTAGTTAGCATTTCAAAAAACATATCATGGTCTTCTCCATAATGTATTATAAAATCATCTTCAATAGCCACATATTCATCATTGATTAGTTGAGGTGATAAATAAGCTTGCCAATTACTATTTTTTTCGAAAGCAATATAAGCATTTGAATTTATATTTACTCTAGTACCATAGTTATCTTCATTCACTTCAATATGATTTCTCTTGCAGCAAGCACGTGTTACTATTCCTAAATCATATATAGTTTGCAAACATTTTTCTAATGTTGGTGAACCTTCAGCGAACTGTTTTATCGCAAGTGATACATTTTCCTTAGGAATTTTAGTAATATCTACCACCTTTTCGGAAGTGCCAGTACTTTCATTGTGATAAACTACATCCATATTACCACTTTCGTTTTTATTAGCATCTCCTTGAAGTTTGTATTTATCAAATCTGCCATATCTATCTTGATTTAATATTTCAATTACATGATGAATATATTCTTCTATTTGATCATCTTTATATCCCTCTACCTTTTTTACTTTATATAATAATTCTTGGATAAAATCAAAAATAAAATTATCTTTAGGTTTATGATTGTCATAGTTTAATATAGTCATTAATTGTTCCGATAATTCGATTAATTCTCCAGAAGGATATTTTTCAATTTTTTCAATTTTTTCTTTTGAAAAATATTTACTATATTCATGTATAGGAACCATATAAAAAAGATATCTAATGTCAGATGGTAATTTTTCAATAATTGTATCACCTTGTTTTAACCATGATTCTATTTCATATCCTATACTTCCATCAGAATGAGTAATAAGCGACATATCGTGATTGGAATCCCAAGTAGGATCAAAAGCAAATACATCATTAATGTTATACTTTTCATCTTTAATATTTAGTATTACTCTAACATGTCCTCCCTTTTCCTTTTCATTTGGTTCAATAAAAATTAAGTTAGAATTAAAACCCATCTCACTTAACAATTGACAAAATATTCTAGAATATCCTTCACAAACAATATTTCCTGATACAATAGATTTTGCTATACTTCTAGATTCTGCAAGTCTGTCATCTTGCGTTTCATTGTAAGAAAAAAATTTAATATAGTCATAAGCCAATGTGATTTTTTCCAAATTAGATAAGTGATATGTGGAATACCTGCTAGTGAAATTATTGAAAAATTCTCTCATTTTTTTAAATTCATCCAAAGTACATATTCCTTTATCTCCAGATACTTTAATATAGATGTCTGTTGGAAGATTTGAAAGTTTATCTATATCTTCATAATTTTTATTATCTAATTTAATTAGAGTTCTTTTATATTTACTCAAATCATATTTTTGAGATAAATTTATAATATCCTCTATTGTAACATTTTGAGTCATCAATTTATCTAAACGCAAAGTATCAGTTGACCTTAGAAATTTAGCTAATTCCCAAACATCAGAATTAGATTTCGTTTCATTAAACAATTGAATTAATGCTTCTGAATTTGAAGGTTTATGAACATTAATATATTTTTCAATAAACTCATCCAAACTAGCATAGTTATCAAAAAATCTTTTTATTTGTTCTAATTTTTCATCTGTCACTATATCACACCCTATATTTATTATATCATAATTTACGGACTACAAGTCTCAATTTTTAATTTATTATTTTTAATTTTAAACATAATACTACCATCCTCGTCTGTCCTATATATCTTAGAGTTTTCTAATGTATTTAACACTTCTTTATTAGGATGACCATATCTATTATTTTTACCAACACTAATAATAGAATATTTAGGAGTAATCACATTTATAAATTCTTTACTACTACTTGTTTTAGATCCATGATGTCCAACTTTTAATACATCTATATCTGGTAAATTATATTTATTCATTATTTCTTTTTCAGTAGTTACACTTGCATCTCCCATAAACATAAACTTATAACCATCAAGTTCTGTATAAATAACATTACTATTATCATTTTCATTATCATATTCTTTTGTTTGTAAGAAATAAAAATTGTTATTATCTATATTTAATTCTTTAATACATGAATAATATTTAATTTTCTTTTTGTCTAATACTTTAATTAATTCTTTTTCCAAATCGTTAAACTCACCACAGTTAAATATGACTTTTTTTACTTTAAAATTATTAACTAAGTTAATTACTTCTCCCATATGATCGTAGTCTCCATGTGTTGTAATTAAATAATCTACTTTTGTTATCCCTAAACTCATCAAATAAGGAATTGTTTTATTTTTAACAATTTCATAATTATATAATCCTCCAGTATCTATTAATATATTTCCCTTATTATATGGTAAAGTAATCAAAGAACTATCTCCATTACCAACACTAAGATAAACTACATTAAAAGAAGGATTAAAATACATATAATATTTATGTAATAAAATAAAAACAAATATATATACATTTTTATAATTATATAAAAACATATAAATAAATATATAATATAAAATAATTAAATAAATATTAGGTTTAGAAAAACATATAATTCCAAATTTACTAATTTCAATTACTCTAGAAACATATTCCAAAATATTAACAAAAAAAGATAAAATATAGCTCATAAAAGGAAATATAAAACTAACTATAGATAAAGGAAAAATAATTACACTAACAAAAGGAATAAAAATTATATTTAAAAATATTCCTAAAATATTAACTTTGTAATAATTATATATTGTTATTGGAAATGCAACAAAAAAAGATAATATAGATATATACAAACTTTTTCCAATTTTATTCTTATGTCTTTGTATATTTTTATTAAAAAGTATTAATGAAAATGAAATAATATACGAATATTGAAATGAAACATTATATACATACATAGGATTAATTAAAAGCATAATTATAAGCAAAATACACATTATATCTATACTCTTTATCTTTAAATTAAAAACTTTATTTAAAGCAAATAATATATACATAATAGTACTTCTCACCACAGAAGGAAGAGTTCCCACCAATAACATGTAAAAAACAAGAAAATTTATTACTATAAAATAATTATAAAAATTATTATATGAAATCCTTTTTAAAATATAAAGAATACATGAAGCAAACAAACTTATATGCATACCAGATATAGAAAATAAATGCGATATACCATTACTTCTAAAACTATTTAATATTTGACCATCAATTAACGAAGTATCACCAAGTAAAAATGTTTTAACATACTCTTTTGCCTTAGGCAATTTATTAATTCTACTTATAAACTTATTCTTAATATAATACAATACATTAGAATTATTACCAATTTTTACTACACTATTTGCCACAACTTGATAGTGTATTTTATTATAATAAAGATATTTTTTATAATTAAACAAATTAAAAACATCATTATTATTTGGTTCTTCTAAAACTCCTTCTACCTCTATTTTATCACCTATACTAACATTTTCTAATATATCAAAATAATTTATAACCAATCGTTCTGAAGACTTTTCTTTTATATATAAAATTGTTTTATCACTAGAACACTTTATTTTATATACTACCCCAACAAAAGAAGTTTCAGTTCCATCAAATTTACTATCAACTCTAAAAATATTAGTAAAAATAATAACCAAAATTAAACAAACAATAGCACTAACTTTAAACAAATATCTATGTTGTAATATATTCTTTAATTTTCTCAAACAACGCTTCTCCTATACCAGAAACATTAAGCAAATCATCAATGATTTTAAAATAACCATTTTCTTCTCGATATTTTATAATAGCTTTAGCCTTCGCTTCACCAAGTCCATTTATACTCATAAGTTCTTCTAAAGTTGCCGTATTTATATTAATAGTCTTATTAACATTCGTAATCGAATCATTAATTTCCGTATTAATACAACCATCATTTTGAATATTTGGACAAACACATTCTTTATCTATAACTTTTATTACCGTATCAACAATATTAGAATTCTTAACCTCTTCATTAGTATATATAATAATAACCATCTCATCAGTAACTTTCCTTGATAAATTTATATTATCAGTATTAGCGTTTTCCATTAACCCACCAGCCATAGTTATAACATCAATTATTTTTTTATCAGAATTTATCTTATATACCCCAGGTTTCTTTACAGCTCCTTTAATATCTACATATACCAGATCATCTTTTAAATCAACTTCTACCTTCTCCACTTCGTTAATAACAACTTGATTATCAACTAAATTCTTTTCTTTACTCTTTAAATTAACTTTAACAAAAATTATATAAAAAATAATCAACATAAATAAAAAAATAGTTATTACATATTTATATTTTTTTAAAAATCTTAACATCATATCCTTTCTTTTGGTCCTTCAATAATATTATTATAAATTTTTTTTCAAATTACTTCTTTTTTTATTATTTTTTTCTAATTTTAACAAACATTAAATAATTAAAAAATACTAGAAATTTGTCGACTTCTTATCATATCTAAACAATGCCTTTAGTAGCATAATATAATTAAGTACATATAATAATTATGGTTGGCTAATGTACTAACTTTTTGAATAAAATAGGCAAACACACATAAAACAACTAAAAAAAACTTGACAAGGCAAAGACAAATATTTATAATATTCAGTCAACCGAAAGGATATGGACCAAGGGGGAATTTCTATGAAAAAGGCTAAATACATAGTACTTATTGTTTTAACCTTTATATTAGTAATATTACCAATCACACTAAAAGAAAAAGACACTAATAATGATTACTCATATATAGAAAACAACAATATAAGTACTAAAACAGAAACTATCATAAGCTACGATTATAGCAAAGATATTAATGATTATAAAACAAAATATAATAATAATGAAGTCGTAGGTATTATTAATTTTGAAAATACTGATTATTCTAAGCCAATAATGCAACACAATGATAATGATTATTACTTAAATCATGATGAATATATGAAATCAAATTATCGAGGAGCTGTTTTTGCTGACTACAGAATAGATATCATTAATAGTAGAAAAATACTTATCTTTGCACATAATGCTAAATATATTGATGCTAATTTCAAAATACTAGATAATTACTACAATTATGATTATTTTAAAAATCATCAATTTATAAGCATTACTACTAATGAAGGAAAAAAAGTATATCAAATATTTTCTGTTTATGTTGAAACTAGTGATTTCAGTTACATGAATGTAAATTTTCCAGATGAAGAAAGTTGGGTAAATCATCTAAACAAATTAAAGAGTAAATCTTTATATGATACTTCCGTTGAAGTAAAAGAAGATGATGAAATTTTAATACTACAAACTTGTAGTACACATGATGACTATAAAGACTATAGTCAAAAATATCTATTAATAATAACAAGGAGGGTTAAAAATGAAGAAAAAATTTATTAAAAATAGTAAAAAAACTTTCTATACTTTATTTGTATTTATTTATACTATAATGCAAATAATTTCACCTGTAATGGTTAGTGCAAGCACTAGCATAGATTTAGATAATTTACCAACTAATCCTGAGATTGGAGATATTTACAATAGTACTGTAACAGCCGGTTCGTTAGAAAATGAAGGTGATGTTTTAGTTACAAAAACTGTTACTAAAACAAATACGCTAGGAGAATACACAGTAACATTTAATATTAAAGGTAAAAAAGTAACTACTTCAACAGAAATTAAAAAGCCTTTATATGCTGTTGTGGTATTTGACCGTTCTGGTAGCATGGAAAGTACTTGTATTGAATATTATTTCAATAGATGTATAAAAACAGACCAAAAATGGGAAAGTGCAGTTAATGGTGCTAAAACATTTGCTGAAACTTTACTTAACAAAGTAAATAATGCACAAATTGCTTTAGTAGGTTTTTCTGGAAATAATCGCGGAGATACTCCATATAACGATGCCAAAACTCTAAGAGAATTTGCTAATAAAAATTTAGATGATGCTAATTTTGGCAGTGCTAATGGAGGAACAAACTTACAAGCTGGATTATTAAAAGCTAATGAATTACTTAGTGACACAAGAATTCCTGAAAACGCCGTTAAATATGTTGTTGTAATAAGCGATGGCCAGCCTACATTTTATTATGACAATAAAGGTTATACAAGTGGAAATGGTAATTCAACAACAAAAGAAACATATGAAGCTACAATAGGTGCTGCTACAACATTAAAGAATCAAGCAGAAGTATTCTCTATCGGATACATGTTACCAAGTGGTACGGTATACGGAAATAAAACAGCAGCAGATATTTTAACCGAAGTATCTTCTCCAAATAAAGAAGGTTCAATTATTAAACATTATGTAGATGGTAAACCTGAAGATGTGGCAAATGCATTTACTAATATAGCAGAGGAAATAAGTACAGCTAATGCTGGAACAAATGCTCAATTAACAGATAAATTAGGAAATGCCTTCTCATTTGTAGATGGTAATGGAAACACTTATACATCTAGTACTATAGGAGAAATAACTGAAGAAGGAACTTCATTTAGTTTTAATATTAAAATAGATGAAGATTCTAGTAACGGATGGCATCCTACTAATAACGGATTCATTTTAAAATACACTAACTATAAAGGAGAAGAAGTAACTTTAAATAGTGAATCTGACCCATTAGTATACTGGGAAGCAAAACAATATAACTATGTTATAAAATACTACTTAGATGATACTAATGGTAATCCAATTGCTACTGAAAATGGAACTGCTCCATTAAACGAAGAAATTAAAGTAAATGAAGAAAAACATTTAAGTAGTCATATTGGATATAAATATACTGGTGATGATAAAGACTTCAACATTTCTAAAAATGAAGAAGAAAATATTGCTATTATAGTGTATACTAAAGTTAATTATAACTATGTAATTAATTACTATAAAGATTCTATATCAGAAGATAACTTTATTAATAGAGTAACTGGAACTGCTAACTATAAAGATACTATTAATGTAGAAGAAGAAAAATTCTTATCAGGTTTGACCGGATATGAATATACTGATGGTGAAAAAACTATTACTATATCAACAAATAATAATGAAAACATAGTAAACATTGTTTATACTAAGAAAAATTATAACTATGAAGTTAGATACTATTTAGATAGTCTAGAGGGTACTCATTTAGGTACTGTTGCTGGCACTGGAGTTATCAATGAACAAATTATAGTTAATGAAGAGTTAAAATTATCTGATGATAAAGCTATCGGTTATGCATACAATGGTATAAATCTAGACTTTACTATTGAAGACACTACTGGATTAATTATTGTTAATGTTATTTACGATAAAGTAAAATACAATTGGCAAGTTAATTACTATAAAGATAGTATAGCTAATGATACATATTTAGGTAGTGATAATGGAACTGCATACTATAATGATGTTATTAATGTAGAAGAAGAAAAATTCTTATCAAGTTTAACCGGATATGAATATACTGATGGTGAAAAAACTATTACTATATCAACAAATAATAACGAAAACATAATAAACATTGTTTATACTAAAAAAGATTATGAATATACTGTAAAATATTACTTTGATGGAGTTGAATCTATACCTACTTTAAGTAAAGGTGGATATTCTGTATATGGTTCTGTATTATATGCAAGTGCATATAACTTAACAGAAAAAGAAATTGAAGATAATAATTTAGAAAATTATATTCTTTCACCCGTTAATCCATATAATCCTGAATCAATAGTAATCAATACTGAAAATAATCTAATAAATATCTACTATGTATCAAAATCTAATATTACAAATCAAAAAGTAACAAAAAACACTAATGATATTATAAATAGCACATCTGATATCGTTAATTACAATATCAATTATACAGCTAATATTAAAAATGCTATTGGAGAAGTAAAAGTTATAATTAAAGACACATTACCACTAGAAATAGATACTACAAAGAGTAACTTAAATGGTGGAAGTTATAATGCAAGTAACAATACTATTACTTGGACAAAAATATATAATGTTGAAGAATTTACAACAAATTATGACATTGAATTAAATATATCTTATTCTGTAGCATACAAAAGTATTGATGCTAATAAAAGTTATGATGAAACAGCATATACTAATAAAGTTAATGTATGCACAGACATAACTTATAACAACAATATAATTAATGGTAATTGTGTAGAAGATAGTGAAGATATTTCTGTAGAAATTTATGGTGATCTTGTTGTTAAATATGTTACATATGAAAATGATAAAGAAATAACATTGTTACCTACTATAAATGAAAATAATAAAGTTGGTACTCCATACAATACAAAAAAAGAAGACATATATGGATATGAATTCGTAGAAGTTAAAGGTAATCCAAATGGAAAAATAACAGAAAGAACTACCACAGTTATATATATTTATAAATTAAGTAATGGTAACTATACAGAAGAAGAAATAGAAAAAACAAGTTCTGAAACAATAGATAGTATAGATTCACAATTTAATTACACAATTAAATATAATGTAACTATTAATGATTTTATCGGAGAAGCTACTACTACTATTACAGATAACTTACCTTATGAAATTGATGAAACTAATTCTAACTTAAATGGTGGAGTTTATGATAAAGAAAACAAAATAATTACTTGGATAATTGAATCTAATATTACCGAAAACAATAGAACCGTTACATTTAACAAAGAAATTAGTGTAGTATATCTTAATATTAATGATGCTACAGTTACTAATGAAGTAACAGGTCAAACTGTATTTGGTAACACTACTACTAACGGTAATGAAGATGAAACAACAACAATTGTTGATGCAGGAAAAGTTATTGCTCGTTATATAGAAAAAGATACAAACAAAGAATTACAACCAAGTATTGAACAAAATGGTTTAGTAGGAACATCTTACGAAACAAAAGCTGGCGATACTTCTACAGGTAATTTATATGGATATAAACTTGTTAAAATAGAAGGTAACGAAACTGGCAAAATTGTTAAAGAAACTACTTATGTTACTTACATTTATGAGAAAAATAGCGGAAGTTATGAAGAAGAAATAGTTAATAAAACAGGTGATGAATTTATTTCAAGTATTAATTCTCCATTTGAATATGAAATAAACTACAACGTAACAATTAACGATTACATTGGAGAAGCTACTACTACTATTGTTGATTCATTACCTTATGAAATAGATGAAACAAAATCTAACTTAGATGGTGGAATCTATAATAAAGAAAATAATACTATTACTTGGATAATTAAAACAAATATTGATGAAAATAATAACACTATTGAATTTAATAAAACAATAGAAGTTATATATATTAATATTGATAATCCTATTGTTTCAAATAATGTAACAGGTCAAACTGTATTTGGTAACACTACTACTAATGGTAATGAAGATGAAACAAAAACAATTGTTGATACAGGAAAAGTTATTGCTCATTATATAGAAAAAGATACAAATGTTAAAATAGCTAATGATACTACTTATAATGGACTTGTTGGTTCTACTTATGTTACTGAAGAAAAAGATATTGAAGGATATTTCTTAAGTACAATTGAAGGCGAAACAACTGGTGTATATGATGGTGAAAAAGTTATTGAAGTTACTTATATATATGAGAAAAAAGGTCAAGGTGGTGACATTAACCCTCCACATACTGGACTTGATATCGTGTTACATTCATCTAACCTATTTAATATATTAGGTATTATAACTTTAACGGTTATGCAAATTATTAAAAAGAAAAAAGAAACTAACATATAAAAAAAGAACACTCATCAGAAAGTGTTCTTTTTTCAGAACAAAAATAGTAAATATCTTTAAATATTCACTATTTTTTATCAATTAACTTAGCCATTTCCCTTGAAAATAAAGTAGCACAGGTCTTCCTAGAAGGATTCTTATACGTATCACTATATACTAAGGCTTCACCAAGTAATTCCTTATTATATTCCCCTTCTTCAATCATACTATGATAATTTTTAAGTATCTCTAAAGCTTCATTGCGACTCTTTCCAATCAACATATTAGATAATATTGATGTACTAGAAATAGCAATAACACAAGCTTCTCCATGAAACTTAATATCATCTATAATATCACCATTAAACTTAACATATATATCAATATTATCTATACAAGAAACATTATTAGAATTAACCTTAATATAGCCATCATCACCTATTCCCATATTTCTAGGATTTTGATAATTATCCAAAATAATAGTTCTCTTAATCTCTGGATCCATTACAATATCTCCTTCCATATATTACTACTATTCTTAAGAACATTTATAAGTAAATCTATTTCCTCATAAGTATTATAAAAACTAAGCGTAATACGACAAGTATTATTAATATTAAAAACATTATTAAGTATTTTAGCACAATGATTACCAGCTCTTACACATATATGATATTTATCCAAATAAAGTGCAGTATCCTGACTAAATACTCCCTTAATATTAAATGCCACTGAAGTAGAATAATTATCTCTATTATATAATTCTATAAAATCTAATTCACTAAGTTTTTTTATCAAATAATCACGTAACTCATGTTCATACTTATTTATTTTATCTAAACCTACATTATTAATATATTCAATAGAAGCATTTAAACCAATTACTCCTTCAATATTAGGAGTACCTGCTTCTAATCTATCAGGTAAATCTTTTAATTCAATATATCCATCCTTATTAAATATAGCATTCATACCACCACCATATTCAATAGGAACTAAATCTTTCAACAAATCAAATTTACCATACAAAACACCAATACCAGTAGGTCCATACATTTTATGACCAGAAAAAGCCATAAAATCAATATCCATATCAACAACATCAACTCTACAATGTGCTATACTTTGTGCAGCATCTACCACCATTAAACAATTATATTTATGAGCAATTTTAGATATTTCTTTTATATCTCTAACATCACCAATAACATTAGTAACATGAGCAATAGATATAACTTTAGTTTTCTTAGTTATTACACTTTCTATCTTTGACATATCTATCTCATTTTTTTCATCTAAAGGAATATATTTAACTTTTATACCTATTTCTTTTTCTAAAACAAACCATGGCAAAATATTTGAAGCATGTTCAGATAAAGTAATCAATACCTCATCATTCTTACTTAACTTATGTTTAAAATAACCAAATACAATATCATTTAATCCTTCTGTAGTTCCTTTAGTAAATATAATTTCACTATAATGATTAGCCCCTATAAAATTTTTAACATTTAAACGAGCCTTATCATACATATCACTAACTTTATGACTAAGTGCATAATCACCACGATGTATATTAGCAGTATAATTATTATAATAATCCATTATAGCCAAAGAAACAGCATTAGACTTAAGTGTTGTAGCACCATTATCAAAATATATAATATTATTTTTTAATATTTCAAAATCTTCTCTATTCAATTTTATCACCCCCAGTATCTATTAATTATATCTAAAACAATTTTTCTCTTTATAATATTATTATCCAAATTAGATAAAAGAAAACCTTTTATAAGTAACTTAATACTATCAGAATAACTTATTCCTCTTGACATAAGATAAAATATAAGCGAATTATCAAATTGCCCAATATTAGAAGAATGAAAGGCCTCCACATCATCTAAATCAATATACATATTAGGTTTAACCATAGCATTATTATCACCCATTGTAACAATTCTCGTATCCTGATTTAACTTACATTTAATATTATCTTTATAAACATAACTATTAATTATAAAATTAATATTACCACTATCAATAGAAATACATTTATTATATACATTACTAATCGTTTTCTTTGCATTATGAAATATATCAATATTATATTTTTCGTTAACCTTACATATTGAAGAAAAATAATAATCTACACGAGCTCCTTCTTTATCAAGATTAACCAAAATATTCTCAACTACAGAATTATTATTATAAAAACTATACACTTTTAAATAACCTGTAATATTATATATAATTTTACTATTAAAATTATTATCTAAAGAAATAATATTCAAAGACGCATCATTAGCAACAATTTCTATACTAATATCAGTACAATTAACAAACTCTAAATAATAATTTTCTCCATTCTTTAAAACAATTTTATTGTCATCAACAGTTGCATTACCAATTTCAACAATAATATTATTATTCATTAATATTCTATTCATAATACTATTCCTTTGTATCCACATTTGTTGTATATTTTTCATAACCTTTTTCTTCAATTTCTAAAGATAATTTATAATCACCACTATCAACAATCTTACCATTATATAATACCTTAACATAATCAGGTTTAATATATTCTAAAACCTTTTGATGATGTGTAATAATTAATAATGTTGTATCTTTATTTTCACTAATATAATCTTTTATATTTGAAGAAACTATTTTTAAACTATCAACATCTAAACCAGAATCAAGTTCATCTAATATAACTAAAGAAGGCTTCAAAAGTTTCATTTGTAATACTTCATTTTTTTTCTTTTCACCACCAGAAAAACCAACATTCAAAGGTCTATGTATTAAATTTTTATCCATCTTTAACTCTTCACTAGCTTTTTCACATTTCATAATAAAATCATAAAGCCCTACTTGTTTACCCTCCTTGCTAGACATAGCTGTTCTCAAAAAATCCTGATTACTAACTCCCTCTATTTCCATAGGATATTGCATAGCTAAAAATATACCCATCCTGCTTCTCTCATCAACAGATTTATCTAGTATACTATTACCATTAAATAAAATATCACCAGACATAACTTTATAATTACTATCACCCATAATAACTCTAGACAAAGTGCTTTTTCCAGTACCATTAGGTCCCATCAAAACATATATTTTTCCATTATCTAAACTTAAATTAAAATCCTTTAATACAAGCTTATTATCTACCATAACCGATAAATTAATAATATCTAATTTCATTTTTATCACCACACAAATATTATATACTAAAAAGAACTTTTTTTAAAGTAAAATAAAACAATATCCTAAGATATCGTTTATTCTACATACCAAGTATTATCAATATTACAGCTTTGACTAAGTGGCTCCGGATTAGGTTTATCAACTATTGTTAAAATAGGCATCGGAAATGCTGTACCAAACATCATACAACTACCAGGATGTAATACTTTTATTCTACTAAGAACCGTTTCACTAATATTAGGAATAATATCACTTACAAACTTTAAATCCTTAGGGTGAAACATCTTAAACATAATAAAATTAGAACATTGACTAATTGCAGTTTCACTAATTTCTGATGGTCTTTGTGATATAAGTCCTAAAATTATTCCATATTTACGACCTTCCTTAGTAATTCTTTCAAATATATTATAGCCAAGTATTTCAACATCTGTATCATTTTGAACATATCTATGTGCTTCTTCAAGAATAATATGAAAAGAAATAGAACCTCTATTTGGTAATTTAACAATATAGTCAAATAATAATTTAGAATGTATTTTTACTATAACTTTAGCAAATCTATCATCTACATAATTAATATTAAAATTAATTATTTGTGCTTTTCCATTATCTTTAGCTAATATAGTATTAATATATTGTTCTTTAGTAATAAATCTATCATAAATAAAATAATTAACATAATCACTATTCATCAAAGAATTAAGCCTAATCTTTAATATATTAGCATAGTCAAATACTTTATTACTATTAAATATACCCTCGCTAATTAATGCAAACTCCAAAGAAGTATAAAAATCCTTTATTGTATAAGCATAAGAACCGTCAGGAAAAGAAAGCTCAAAATCATCCATACAAAATCCTTCTAAATAACTTATAACAAGTTCAATATCAGCAAAATTACCTGACTCCTCAACATATATACATTGACGTAAAGATCTAGCCCATCCCCCTTTAACAAGTTTAATCTCTAAATTAATTTCATTTGTTGAAAACTTTGATAAAATAGACACTATCTTATTTCTAGTTTCACTATGATTCTTACCTGAAAAAATAACATCCAACAAACTTCTTGCTATAATATCATTCTTCTGTTTAATAACACTTTCATCATTCTTACAAAAATAACATACAAGTTTTAATGCTTTCTCAATAATAGGAATCTGCCTAGTATCATTAACGTTAAGAAGTAAACAAATATCATCTACGCCAAGTAACCAAAAAGGTATTCTTAACAATTCAAAATCTTGACTTTTTAAATCTGTTGTATATACTTTATAATTTAAATTAGGATTTACCTGATTTATATTAACAAATGCTCTTTGATACTCACCATAAGCATCAAATAAGAAAATATTAGTATTATATGGTAACCTCTTAGCATCATAAAAAATACCTTGCAATAATCTCGATACTGAATAACTTTTACCACTACCTGTATTACCTAATATAGCAAAATGATTGGCAAAAAAAGAATTAATATTTAAATATACATCATAAGAATTATACAAAAAAGATTTACCAATCTTAACAACATTCTTGGTTTTATCAACATTATAAATAATATCCAACTCGGGACCACTAATAATTCTACATTCACTTTTAAATGAAGGTTTTGTTAAGTTTCCATAAATAAATTTATTATCTTTAATTTCTCCAATCAAAGATACCTCCATAACAGAATTAGACATATTACTAACTTCACCAATAATATGATTATCAAAAACTACATTTTTACCTATAATATTATCCATATCATATACATTAACATTTAAAGCAACATAAACATTATTATCTTTTATACTAGTAATCTTTCCTAACATTATAACCACCTTTATTATCTAATATCATTATATAATAAACAAGTATAAAAAACAAGAAAAAAAGAACTATTCTAATAATAGTTCTAATACTTCATAATGGCGCCTGATGTAGGACTCGAACCTACGACCTATCGGTTAACAGCCGAGTGCTCTACCGGCTGAGCTAATCAGGCATCTCTTGCAAAGTACTAGTTAATTATATACTATTTTTTCTTGTTTTGCAATACTTTTTTTATATTATTTTCATTTTTTTATCAAAAATAATACTCACAATTAATATATGCCAATATAGAATAATTATTCTATCTATTTATAAACAACAGTACCAATATTTTTATCTTCTATAATATCATCTAATGCATTAACATTATCTATATTAGTAACAACAATTTTTATATTATTATCTCTACATATCTCAATTGCTTCCATATCCATAACACCAAGGTTTTTATCAATAACTTCTTTATAACTAACTGTATGATACATTACCGCATCACTATACTTATTAGGATCTTTATCATATACACCATCAACATTTGTCAATTTAATAATAATATCTGCACCAATATCTTTTGCTCTAAGTGCAGCCCCTGTATCCGTCGAAAAGAATGGTTTTCCCGTTCCTCCACCAAATATTACAATATTACCATCAAGAAGAGCCCTCTTAGCCTTATCACTATCAACATCATCAATAATTTTAACAGAAAGACCACTCTGATTATAAGCATTACATCCTAACTGTAAAAACATATCTTTAAGAACTAAACTGTTCATAACCGTTGCTAACATACCAACATAATCAGCTGTTTCTCTGTTCATTGCATGAGTATCTCTACCTCTAAGAAAATTACCACCACCACAAACTATTCCAATATAAACACCTTTATCATGAATTCTTTTTATTCTTAAACATACTTCCTTAATATAATCAAAATCAAGTCCATGACCATTTCTACCAGATAACGATTCTCCAGATAATTTAATTAAAATTGTTTTATTCATTTTTCCTCCAAAAAAGATATATAATTATATCTTTAAATATTTTTTAACAGCACTATAACTACCAAACATACCTACTACAATACCAATACCAAGTAAAAGTAATGAAGATAAGTAAATAAATGGATATGGTTCTATTAACATTGCTAAAGAAGAACCAAATAATTTACCATCAAAATAATTATATAAAGATGTATAACCATATATCATCAAAATAATTGGAATAATAGAACCAAGAATACCAATAAATGAACCTTCAATTATAAAAGGTATTTTAATTGAAATATTAGAAGCTCCTACTAAACGCATAATCTCAATTTCCGTTTTTCTAGAAAATATTGCCAATTTAATTGTATTAGCAATTAAGAAAGCCGTAACTAATATTAAAGCTACTACAGCCCCAATACTAACTTTTCTAATAACATCAAAAACAGTAATCAACTGATTAACCATATCTTCTCCATAATTAACCAATTCTACCTTGTCTATTTTCTTAATACTAGAAGCAGTATTTTTAATTTCTTCGACTTCTTTAACTTTAATTAAAAAACTATCTAATAAAGGATTAGTTTCATCAGTCCAATTATCAACTATAAAACTAAAGACCTCATCTCTTTCTTTTGTTTCTTCTGCATATTCTTTCTTTGATTTAAACTTTATTTCTTCAATATTTCCCATATTAGTAATTTTTTTCTGAATATCTTTTACTTCATCTTCTGTTGTATCAGGCTTCAAAAATACAACCATAGTAACATCTTTCTTAATGGAGTCAGTCATATTTTCAACATTATAAGACAAAACAATAGAAATACCTACCACAATTAAAGTAATAGCAATACACGAAATAGAAGCTAAAGAAAGAGAAAAATTTCTAATAACGCTTTTCATAGCATCACGAAAATATCTACGTATATTTCTAAAGAACTTCATAATACTTACCTCTTTCGTAATCTTTTACAATCTTTCCTTCTTCTAACACAATAACTCTCTTTTGCATTTTATTTACAATATCTCTATTGTGTGTAGTCATAACAATAGTTGTACCCATCTTATTAATATCATCTAAGACTTTCATAATTCCCATACTAGTATCAGGATCCAAATTACCAGTCGGTTCATCGCATATAAGAAGTTTAGGATTATTAACAATAGCCCTAGCTATACACAATCTCTGCTGTTCACCACCAGATAACTGATTAGGATACTGCCTAACTTTTCCCTTAAGACCAACTAACTCTAATACTTCCATAACTCTTTTTTGTATTTTTTTCTTATCGACAGCAAATACTTCCATAGCAAAAGCCACATTTTCAAAAACTGTTAACTTAGGCAATAATTTAAAATCCTGAAAAACTACTCCTAATTTTCTTCTTAAAATATATACTTTCCTATTCTTAAGTTTTGCTACATTAACTCCACCAATAATAATACTTCCTTTATCTGGTTTTTCTTCTCTATATAGCATCTTTATTAAAGTAGACTTTCCACTACCAGAAGCCCCAATAATAAAGACAAAATCACCTTTAGAAATAGTTAAATCTATATCATATAATGCAACAGTACCCGTTTTATAGGTTTTTTGCACATCTGAAATTCTAATTAAGTCCATACTACACCTCTTAACAATTATAACAAATTAATCTCTAATTTAAAATACATTTATAACATTTAACATATATTTACATTTACTTTTCACCAATCGTCTCATAAGCATCTGTTATTAAAAAGAATGCACTAGGATCTAATTCTTTAATAACATCTCTCATAAAAAGATATTCTGAAGTCGGTATAACACACATAAGCATTTTTCTCTTATCATTAGTATACCCACCTCTAACATTAATAACAGTAAAACTATGATGCATGGTATTTAAAATAAATTCCTTAATTTCTTTTTCTTTATTTGTAATTATATAAAAAGATTTCATATCAGATACACCAAGTATAACTCTATCTGTAATTAAACTAGACACATAAAGAACAACCAAAGCATATAAAGCATTAGCAACTCCATACACAAATCCACCCAATACAATAATAATACTATTAACTATTCTAGAAGCATTACCAATAGATATCTTCAAATACCTATTCATTAATTGATACAAAATATGTAACCCACCAGTGGTATAACCAGCTTTCATTATAAGTCCCGTAGCAAAACCAGTAATAATACCTCCATACAAAATAATAGCAACAATATTAATTTGACTTAAATCAATCCACTTTACAAAAGGATAAGTAGCCGTCAAAAAGAAAGGAAATAACAAAGAACCAATAATTGATTTTCCTGTTTCTCTTTTCCCAAGCAAAACAAAACTAAGTATCATAAACAAAATATTAATAATTAAAACAAATAAACTTATATTTATATTAAAATATTGTTTTACAATTAAAGCAATTCCTGTAGATCCACCAGTTACTATATTGTATGGAGAAATAAATAAATTAAAACCAAGAGCTGATAAAAATGTTCCAATAACAAACAAATTAAATTTTTGAATCTTATCACCAACATTAAGTTTCTCAATTTTCCTTACATTATCATCCTTCATTTAAATCACCCTTCATTCCTATCTCATAAGCATCACTTACCATAAAAAATATATCTTTATCTATTTCTTTTAAAACATCTTTAACAAAATAATATTGATTAGTAGGTATAACAACCAAAAGTAATTTCTTTTTTTCATTATCATAACCACTTCTAGCATCAATTAAAGTAACTCCATTAAATATAGATAAAATATATTCTTTTACTTCATCATAATGTTCTGTAACAATATAAAAAGTTTTACATTTACTTCTACCAAATAATATTTTATCACTTAATGTTGTAATAATATATAAAACAACATATCCATATAATATTGTTTCCCAAGTAAAAACTAACTTACTAGATAATACTATAAGTCCATCCGTAATCCGCATAGCCTTACCCACTGTAATATGCGTATACTTAGAAATTATTTGATTAATTATATCTGTTCCACCAGTAGTATAACCAGACTTATATACAAGTCCATAACCAATTCCCGACAAAACAGCTCCCATTATCGCCAAAATTATTTTCTCAACATCATCAAAATTTATAATTGGAATAAATACCTCCGTAATAGAAATACATATAGGAAATAAAATAGAACCAACCATAGACTTTAAAGCAAAATCCTTACCAAGAACAAAATAAGCTATAATTAAAAGAATCATATTAGTAATAAGTATAAATAATGAAGGTTTAACTCCAAACTGATTTAAAACAATTGATAAACCACTTACACCAAAACAAACAATATCATTCTTTAAAAAGAAAATATTAAACGCAAAAGCAATAATAAGACAAGCTAAAAACAAAAATACATATCTAGTAAGTATAGGTCTTTTACCCATAATCTTATTAACTGCATCATTAACCCTTCTTCTTCTTACAAAACCTAGCATTTATTTTTTCACCTTCAATCCAGCAATAATAAAACCATCTATTTTACCATCTAAAACTCCATACACATCACTTGTTTCATAACCACTATCATTATCTTTTACCAAAGTATAAGGACACATTACATAACTTCTTTTACCAGAGCCAAAAGCAATAGACATTTGTCCACCATTTATTTCACTAAGTTTATTATTTAATTTATCCATCTCTAATGCATATAATTTACTTTTCAAAACTCCCATAGCCTGAATTTTATTTTGAATTTGACTTCTTTCATTTTGACAAGTAACCACAATCTTCGTAGGTAAATGTGTTATTCTAACAGCTGAATCTGTTGTATTAACACCTTGTCCACCAGGTCCACTACTACGATATATATCTATTTTTAAATCTTTATCATCTATTTCTATATTAATATTTTTATCAATCTCAGGAGTAACTTCAACAGAAGCAAATGAAGTATGTCTTCTCTTATTAGAATCAAAAGGACTAATTCTAACTAATCTATGAACACCCCTCTCACCCTTTAAATATCCATAAGCATTAACACCTTTAACCAACATTGTTACACTTTTAATACCTACTTCTTCACCATCTTGCATATCTAGTAATACTACACTATAATTATTATCACTTAAATATCTAGAATACATCCTATATAACATATTAGCCCAATCACAAGCTTCAGTTCCACCAGCACCAGAATGAATTTCTAAAATACAATTATTCTTATCATATTCACCACTTAAATATGTATTAATCTTTAATTTATCTACAACAGAACTTAATTCAATATATTCACTATTTAATAATGACATAAATTCTTTATCAACTTCATCACCTAAAAGTTCTATATTAAAATTTATCTTATTCTTACATTCTACAATAGGATTAATCAAATTACTTAAAAAACTCTTCCTATTGATTACATCATCCTTATCAGAAGAAGACCAAAAATCCACACTATTAATCCTACTATCTAGCAAAGATAATTCATCTATCTTACTACTTAAGTCAAAGAGACCTCCATACATCATTAATATCTTTCAAAAGTTCATTATATTTTTCAATCATTTCTTTTCTATCCATCATATCCACCTACTTAACTAGACTAATTATAGCAAAATAATGCCAATTTGTCTATATAGAAAAATTATAATTTTCTTCACAAAAATTATAATTCACCTTTATAAAAATAAATTTTCATTGCTTCCTCTTTATATGTAGGTTTTGAAATATCTATATTAAGAAAACTTGATATATAATATATTAAATACTGCGATGCTAATAACAAATCATACTCACATAATACACCATCGTATTCACTTTCAATTATTATATTTTTATCACAAGACAAATAATTTAACAATTCATATTCATATAAACTAGTAGTCTTCCGTTTGAAATAAATATTTTTACCATGACTTAAGTGTTCACAATTAACAAATCTTCCATGAGAAAAATTTTTCTTTACCCTTATTAGTTCCAGTCCTATATGAAATAACATTGTTTTTCGATACTACTGCTTTTGTTACTACTTTTTGAATTTCACCTTTAGTAATAATATATTTTTTATTATTGTCTATTAAAGATGTCCCCTTATATAAATCATTAGTTGTACCAGAATAAGTAAATAGAAACACTAAATCTACTTTACTATTATTTCTATAATATACATTTCTAGGATACAAAGCACTAGTATTAGTTCCATATAAATAATTTATAAGTTTTGATGAAAATTTTGCCGCTGCAAAAGAACCACCCGTTCCTACAAAAATACTATTATTCAAACTTTTAAAATTTATTTTAGATAACTTATCATAAGCACTACTATTTATAGCATTAATTATTCTTGTTTCTAAATTGTTTATATTTATATTACATCTTTTTATTGGCTTTCTCAATGAAATATCAAAATTACTACAAGTACAAACATCTTTTAATTTTTTTATTTTATATAAATTTTGTATATGACCTCTTGCACCAAACTTTTTTACAACATTTTTTGTAAGCCTTGTTGCTTTTTCAAAAGTTGAATCAATAAATTTATAATCAACAACATAGTTGTTTTTTATATATTCACTAATAAACATTGAAAAAAATGCATCACCAGCTCCCGTTGGGTCAACTTCTATCTCAGGATTACTCAGCTCTTTACCCACTTTATTGTTATCAAAAACAAAATCTGAACCTTTTTTCCCTCTAGTTACAATTATCATTTTAGGTTGCAATAAATTATATATATCTTCCAAAAAATTTATAGAAAATCTATTTTTCAAATATTTCTCAACACGTTCATTTAAATTTATAAAATCAAATTTATTTTTAATTTTTTCAACAATATCATTATCACTGTAATTTTCTAATTCAAAACATTGTCCCAAATCTAACATTTTTCCATTATCACAATTATCTATAATAATTTGATTTTTTTTATTTAAATTATCAAAAATCAAAACATCGTTATTATTAATTTGTTTCAAAATATCGTTTGGTTCTATTTTACTTTCAGCGTACCAATTCTTTTCATTACAAACTGGACATCCTTTTTTTGATTTAAATTCTAATTTCCCATTTTCTTCAAAACAAGACACATGAAAACAACGTGTATTTAAATTATCAAAAATTCTTATATTATCAACATTTACTCCGATATCTCTCAAGCTTTTTATTGCAATATTACCAGCCGTATCATTTCCACAAACCCCATAAACACCTGTTTCCAAACCTAGTTTAGCAATATTAGCAATTATGTTATGGGAAGTCATTCCACCATTTACACCTATCAATTTGCCATTTTTATAATAAAAATCTGTAACTAAATCTCCAATACTAATTATTCTCATTTTTTACCACCTACTTAAATATTCTTTTCTAACCACTCATACAAATACTTATCTTTAAAAGCATAAGAAGTTAAAAAATGATTAACATTTTCTATAATTTTTAATTCTATATTTTTTGAATCAATATTTTTAAGTTTATCGTAAACCTGTATACTTTCATTAACATCAATAACATCATCAGCACTTCCATGATACATTAAGATTGCTTTTTCCTTTAGTGGTAATAGAGTTTTATCAATTACCGAAACTATATCTTTAAATAATTCTAGTCTCGACATAATATAATTTCAAACACTAAATGCACCCATACTACTTCCTAAAATAAATACTCTATTTTTATCATATTTATATTCTTTATAAACTTCTTCCAAAATTTTTTCTACATCTCTTAAATGATAATCCCAAAAATTATTATCTAAACACTGGGGAGCAACAACAATATAAGGTATTTCAAACTTATTCATGTATTTCGGCAAAGCATACCTCTCTACATCTTCTACTTTATTACCTCTTTCTCCGATACCGTGTAAAAATAATAATAGTGGCAAATTATCATCTTTTTTCTCTGGTGAATAAACAATATAATTTATATTACAAGAATTACTGTCCTTAAGTTTAAAATATTTTTTTAACATAACCTTACCTTCACTAAGTTCTTATTATTTTTAAATTATCTATATTCTGTTGCAATTTATTAAAAAATAGATCCATATGATATCCATCTTGAAAGACATAATATACTAATTTATTACCTAAATTATTCAATTTAAAATCAAACTTTAACACAAAATATACTGATTTTTATAAAAAAATAAAGGCTTAAAACCTCTATTAATTATTTAATCAACAATTATGTTGATACTACTCACTATTATTATTATCTTCAAGTTTAACTAATACTTCTCTTGGTTTAGAACCATTTTGAGGCCCAATTATACCCCTTTCTTCAAGCAAATCTACTATCCTAGCTGCCCTATTATAACCAAGCCTGTATTTTCTTTGAATTAAACTAGCACTAATTTTACCACTTCTTATAGCAAAATCAACAATTTCATTATATAATGGATCATCATATTCTTCTTCAGAAACATAACCATCATTATAATTATCTTCTCCACTAGAAGAACTATTATCCATAGTTATTGATTCATCATAGCAAGCTTTCTGTTGACTTATAGTGAAGTCAACAATCTTCTGTAACTCCTCTTCTGAAACAAATGCTCCTTGAATTCTAGTAGGTTGATTCTCACCCATTGGCAAAAATAACATATCACCTTTACCAAGTAATTTTTCCGCTCCCACCATATCTAAAATTGTTCTTGAGTCAATTGAAGATGAAACAGCAAAAGATATACGCGTAGGAATATTTGCCTTAACTACACCAGTAATTATATCTGTAGAAGGCCTTTGCGTAGCTACAATTAAATGTATACCAGCAGCCCTTGCCATTTGTGTAATTCTCATAATTGAATCTTCTACTTCTTTAGCAGCCACAAGCATTAAATCAGCTAACTCATCAATTATAACAACTATATAAGGTAATTTCTTATATTCAGGATTTCTCTCACAAAATTCATTATATTGACTAATTTTCTTACACTTAGTATGTTCAAACAATTCATATCTTCTCTCCATTTCAGATACGATATTTTGTAATGCAACTGAAGCCTTTTTTGGATTAGTAACAACAGGGCATAATAAATGTGGAACACCATTATACATAGAAAATTCAACTTTTTTAGGGTCTACTAATACTAATTTGACTTCCTCCGGTCTACTACGCATAAGTATTGATGCAATAATACAATTTATACATACTGATTTACCACTACCAGTAGAACCAGCCACCAACATATGTGGAGTATCGTTAATTTCAACCCATCTAACTTTACCCATTATATCTTTACCAAGACCAACAGCCAATAAGTTTTTTTCATTAACAGAAGGCATACTAGAAAATACTTCCTTAAATGATACTGCAGCATTAACCTTATTAGGAAGCTCTATACCTATTGTACTTTTACCAGGAATAGGGGCTTGTATTCTTACATCCTTTGCTGCTAAAGCTAAAGCAATTTCTCTCTGAATACCAAGTAATTTATTAACCTTTGTTCCAGCTTTAAGTTCCATCTCATATTGAGTAACAGTAGGTCCTATATTAACTTGAACAATCTTTCCAGATATTTCAAATACTTTAAAAACTTCTTCTAACTTACTAATACATTCCTTAGCATTATTTTCATTTTCTTTATTATTAACATTCTTAGCACTTTTTAACAATGATATAGGTGGAAGTTTATAATTAGGATTACTTGTAACTTTCTCATCCTTCTTAAAGTCAGGCTTCTCTTCATCCATAGCATCTTTTATAGGAATATCTTTATCAACATTAATATCATTATCCTTAATATGCGATAATTCTTCCATAGAAGATATAATAATTCTTTTATCTTCTACTTCTTCATCTTTAACTTCTTCTTCCTCATTACTTTCCTTAATATTTTTTTTAGCTTTCTTAAATTTAGGAACTTTTATTTTCTTAACTAAATCTATTAAAGAAGTATTAAATACAAGAATAAGACCAAGTAACGCAATTGTAATAAGTACTATATATATACCATCTGAAAATGCCCAATCAAAAGCATATCCAAAAATAGCTCCTATCATTCCACCACCAGTATTACTAATAACCTGAGGACTCCTAAAAGAAGACATAACATTAGTAAAAGTTTCCGTAATTATTTTACTACCACTATTTAATTTAATATATTCTCTATGACAATACACAAGTAAAGTCAAAGAAAACATATAACTTCCAATAAACTTAGTAGTTAATAAATTAGGCATTTTTCTCTTTACTATTAAATATAACCCAAGTATTAACAAAATTATTAAAAAAGGTGCATAACAAATTCCTGTTAAAAAGACAGCAAAACTTCTAAAGAAATTACCTGCTCTACCATAACCTAAAATACCTATCACACAAATAAGTACAATTAAAACACCAAGTATTTCTTCAGAATATTCAAATTTTTCTTTTTCTTTCTTTTGTTTTTTCTTAGCCATATTTATACTCCCTTTACACTAACAATTATATCATTTAGCCATTTTATTGTAAAGAAAAAGAAATATAGTTTGTAAAGTTTATCTATTAAAATAAAAGATAATACTCTAAATATTATCTCTTTATAAAATATTCCTGATACCATACCAAAAAAGTATAAATAGTCCATATTTTCCTACTATTATCTCTTTTTCCAGCCTTATGATCATCTAACAACTTAATTATCTTTTTTGGCTTAAAGAAATATTCACTCTCTAAAAACATATTTTTTACTTCTTGATAAACATCATCTTCTTTTAACCATTCACGAATAGGAACAGGAAAACCTAACTTTTTCTTATCAGCAACCTTATCAGCTAATTCTTCTTTTGCAACTTTTCTAAAAGCATATTTTGTTTCATTACCAACAATCTTATATTTACTAGGTAATTTACTAGCATACTCTATAACTTTCCTATCCAAGTATGGTACCCTAACCTCTAAAGAATTAGCCATACTCATTTTATCAGCCTTTAACAATATATCATAAATTAACCAAAAATTAAAATCTATATATTGCATTTTAGTAACAACATCTAAATCAGATACTTTATCATAATAAGGCTTAGTAAAGTCCTTATATGTCTTATTACCATAATTAAAATTAACTATCTTCTTAGCATCATTAGGTTCAAAAATAAATGCATTACCTATATATCTATCTTCTATTTTTTTACTCCTACGATATAAAAAATTAAAACCTGTATAATTTCTAAAAGGATATACCAAAATACCAATACACTTTCTTATAAAATATGGTATTTTATTATACCAAGAAACAGAATATGGTTCATGATAAATATTATATCCGCCAAAAATTTCATCAGCACCCTCACCAGATAAGCAAACCTTTACATGTTTACTAGCTGTTTTTGATAAAAAATATAACATAACAGCCGAAGCATCAGCCAAAGGTTCATCCATATAGTATTGTACATTAGAAAATTCTTTAAAATATTCTTCTTTACTTATTTTTTTACTAACATTACTAACATTAATCTTATCAGAAAATTCCTTAGCATAATCTATTTCACTATATTTCTTATTATCATATCCTACAGTAAAAGTCTTATCAACAGAACTAAGTTTAGCAATCAAAGAAGAATCTACCCCACTAGATAAGAAACTCCCCACTTCAACATCACTAACTTTATGTGCCAAAACAGAATTATCAATTACTTCTCTAATTCCACTAACCCATTCTTCCAAACTTTTATCATCATTAGGTTCTAACTTAACCTCATAATATTTCTTAATTTCTAATTCTTTATCTTTATATATAAAATAATGTCCTGGTAATAATTTATATGTATTTTTAAAGAAAGTATCCTCTCCAATACTACACTGAAAAGTTAAATACTGACTTAACATATCTTTATTTAATTCTTTTTTAAAATTAGGACTACCTAAAAAAGATTTAATTTCTGAACCAAACAAAAAATTCTCATTATCATAATAGTAATAAAATGGCTTAATACCATAAAAATCTCTTGCACCAAAAAGACTTTTTTCTTTTATATCATATATTACAAAAGTAAACATCCCCCTTAACTTATTCAAAATATCTTCTTTATATTCTTCATAACCATGAAGTATAACTTCTGTATCTGTATTAGTAGTAAATTTATGTCCCTTACTTTTAAGTTCTTCTCTTATTTCTTTATAATTATAAATCTCTCCATTAAATACTATAACTTTATCTTTATCTTCATTAAATATAGGCTGACTTCCCTTATCTAAATCAATTATTGATAATCTTCTAAAACCAAGAGCTATATTATTATCAACATAATAACCATCAGAATCAGGTCCACGATGCTTTATAATATCAGCCATATCTCTAATAATTTTCTTTTTATTCTTACTATCATCACAAAATCCTACAAATCCACACATATTAACATCTCCTTTATACTACATATATTATTTACTAACTAACTCCAAGGCCGCATTCAATTGATTATCATTTTCAAAAACAGGATTATTTAAATATTCTGAAGATAACTCAACATAATTAGTAGGAACAACACCTTCTTCATTAATCCAATTACCAAGTGGAGTCAACCATTTCTCAATCGTATACTTTATCATACTACCATCACTTAGTACCAATGTTTGTTGTACAGTACCCTTACCATAAGAATTAGTACCAACAACATAACCATTATAACTTTCTTTTATTGAAGAAGCCAATATTTCTGAAGCAGAAGCCGAACTTTTATCTATCAATACAGCTACAGGATAATCCCTACTTTCCTTAGTTTTATCTTTTCTAACAGTCACTTTATCATTTACTTCCAATTTATAAATAATATCACCTTTCTTAAGAAAATAACTTGCAATATCAGTAACAGTAGTCAAGTATCCACCAGAATTCCCTCTAACATCAATTACAAGACCACTAATTCCTTCTTTTTCTAATTTAACAAGTTGTTTATTAAATTGTTCTGAAGCTACAGAAGAAAATATCGATAAACTAATATACCCTATTTTCTTATCATTATGATTAATAACCTTACCAGAAACAACAGGTAATTCAACCATATCTTTAACAATAGTAATATCTAAATTTTCTTCTCCTCTTTTAATTAATAATTTTACTTCCTTATTATCATCATTCTTAACAATACTAGCAATATCATTAACAGACATATCCTTAGTATCTTTATCATCTAACTTCAAAATAATATCTCCATCTTTAAGACCTGCTTTATACGAAGGACTATCTTCAAAAACCTTATATATTACTAAATCATTTTCACTCTTCATGATAAGAGCACCAATTCCCATATATTTACCATTAACAGCCTCATTAAAATTATCTGTAACATCTTTATCACTATAACTTGTATATTCATCCCCAACAGAACTAACCATACCATTAATTGCAGACTCAACCAACTTGTCTTTATCAACTTCCTTATAATAATTATTTACAATAGCATCATATGCATCAACAAATTTAGCAAGTTCCTTTGATAAAACAAAATAGTTTTTTCCTTTATTTAAAATAGTTAAAATAGAAAAACACGCTAAAACACCAAGTAACAAAGAAAAAATAGTAATTGAAAAAACCTCATCAAAAGAATAACTTTCTTTTTCTTTTAAAAAAATTCCTATCTTTTTTTTCTTATCTTTTTTCTTTTTTCTATTATCTATATTATTTTTAACATTTTCTTCCTTATTATTTATTATTTTTTTCATATACCACCACAATTTTAAGTTTAACACAATATCATCTATTTAACAATTAAAGAAACATATTTTCCTCTGTATTTTACATACTTTTAAAATAATTATTCATACTAATAAAGGTGAATATAATGAATAAGATTATTAAATTATTAAAAAAAGACACTAACAATCTAGAAAATATTATATATAGAAAAAAATATATTGGACTAACAAAAATATTCATAATATATAATGAAACTCTTGTATCTAGTGATAAAGTTAGTGATTTTATCATAAGAAGTCTAGATAACATAACTCCTTTTTTTGTATATCATAAAATAATTAATAATATAGATAATTTTAAATATAAAGTATTAAGAAATTATAATGAAATAGATTTTTATTTAAATAGTGGTTTTACCATACTATTAATTGGTAAACACTATATTGCCCTAGAAACAAAAAAAGACATAACAAGAAGCATAACATCACCAAATACAGAAAATGTCATTAGAGGTCCTTCTGATGCATTCACAGAAAACATAGAAATAAATATTGGATTAATAAAAAGAAGAATAAAAAGCAATAATCTTTGGATAAAAAACTACAATATTGGACTATATACCAAAACAAATATATCATTAATATATATAAATACCATTGTAAAAGAAGAATTAATTAATATGATAGATGATAGATTAAACAAAATAAATATTGATGGCATACTATCATCAGGAATAATAAAAAATTTAATAGAAAAAGAAAATAAAAGTATATTTCCAATCATTATGTCTACAGAAAGACCCTATATGACATGTAAATATTTACTTAACGGAAATGCCGTTATACTCGTAGATAATGACCCATTTGCACTAATATTACCAATATCTCTTAATGATTTCTTTTTCTCAGAAGAAGATGAATATTCAGGAAGTATAAATACTAGTTTTTCAAGAATAATACGATATATATGCTTTATCATATCATTAGTAACTCCAGCATTATATATAGCCATGACCACCTACAATCAAGAAATAATACCCACACCACTCCTACTAAGTATAGCAGGACAAAGAGAAAATGTCCCCTTTTCTGCTTTTATCGAAGCAATACTAATGATATTTTCTTTTGATATATTAAGAGAAAGTGATTTAAAAATGCCTAATTTTGCTAACAGTTCTCTATCCATTGTTGGTGCTCTAATATTAGGAGACGCTGCTGTATCAGCCGGAATAGTATCCCCAATTATGATTATTGTCGTAGCCATAACATCCATATCATCATTAGCATTTTCTGAACCAGAACTAATAAACTCTTTAAGATGGTATAGACTTATCTTTATGTTAGGAGCCAGTTTCTTTGGAATATATGGAATAGTTCTTGTAGGATTATATTTTCTAATAACAATAATTAGCACAAAATCATTTACTCTACCTTATCTATCTCCTTTTGCCCCAATTAACTTAAGTCAATTAAAAGACAGCATTATATCTTATCCAATAAAGAAAAGAAAAAAAAGAAATAATTACTTATCAAACAATATAGTAAAAAATAAAACGGAGGAATAAATGAAAAAATATATTTTATTAATTTTTATACTCTTTACCCTAACAGGTTGCTATAGTTATAAAGAATTAAATACCATTGCAATAACATCAGCATTAGAAGTAGATAAACAAAATAATGAATTTATATTAAGAATGCAAGTTATGAATCCACAAGATTTAAAAGAAGGAAACAGTAAAAGCGAGGCACCATTCATTATATATGAAGGAAAAGATAAAACAATAATGAATGCTGGACATAAATTAGAAACTGTATCATCAAGACTACCATATCTATATCATATGCAAATATTACTATTAAAAGAAAATGTACTATACAATGATTTAGACAAAATCCTTGACTACCTCTTAAGAGACCAAAATATACGAAATGACTTCTATATTATAATTGAAAAAAATAACAATGATTTAATTTCTTTAACAACACCAATAGTAAATATCTCAGCCAACGCCATAAAACAAACATTAATTACCAATAGCAAATATTATAGTACAACTCTTTTGGTAGAGTATAAAGAATTAACCTCTAATTATTTAAATCCCAACATAGAACTAGTATTACCTTCCATAGAAATAATTGATAATACAAATGAAGATAACGAAATAAGTAATACCGAAAAAACATCCAATTTTGCTAAATACAAATTATCTACTCTAGGAATATTTAAACAAAATAAATTTATAGGTTACCTAACAGAAGAAGAAAGTGTAGCTTATAACTTTATCAGTGGAAAAATAAATAATTATATCCTACAATATCAATGTAATAATGATAAATATATTGCTCTAGACATAGTAAGTAACAAAACAAGCATTGAATTAGATAACAAAAAAATAACCATAAAAATCAATTCAAAAGCAAATATAAATCAAGTAGATTGTAATATCAACATAAAAGATAATAAAGTAATAAAAGAAATGGAAAATAAAGCAAATAAAGAACTATATAATCAAATAAATACCTCTCTTACTAACATAATAACAAAATATAATAGTGATATATTCGGTTTTAAAGATATCTATTATAAAAAAAATTATAAATATTACCAAGAAATAAAAGATAATTATTATGAACATTTTAAAAATTTAGATATAGATATAAAAACAAACGTCAAAATCATATCAGAAGGTAATACTGTGGAGGGTGTAAATGAAAAAAATTAAACCATTAGAATTTGCCTGTTTTATCCCTTTTTGTATAATAGGTATACTTATAGGTATCAATACCCAAAGAACATTTAATATGACCGAAGAAGACGCATATATTTCTATAATTTTAACAATTATCTTAGGAATTATCCCCATAATATTATTTTCTTATATTCATAATTATGAAAAAGATTTAAAAATCAATAATAAAATTGAAAAATTATACGGAAAATATCTAGGTACATTTATAAATATATTAATTATAATTATTTTCATTGTAGTTAGTATAGTACTCCTATACGATATTAGCAACTTCATATCTTCCCAATATTTATACAGAACACCAATTTCCATAGTAGCCTTACTTCTTATAATTACAACAATATATAACGTAAGCAAAGGAATAGAAAACATGTCAAGAATTACTATAATTATATTCTTTATAAATATTACTTTATTAATAAGTGGATATGGAACATTATTAACAAAAATAGACACCAGTAATTTCTTTCCAATATTAAAAAATGGTATAAAAAATCCACTTATAAGTAGTCTATACTCAGCATCATGTTCCATATCACCATTATATTTATTATTAATAATACCAAAGAACAGCATAAAAAATCAAAATAAAACAAAATTATATGTAATATTATTATATATTATATCTACAATAATTTCACTCATAATGATAATTTCCACCCTAGGAACCTTAGGAATATATTTATGTAAACTATATGAATATCCAACATATATAGCCCTTAAAAGCGTATCTATCCTTAGTATATTAGAAAGAACAGAAAACATATTATCAATGCAATGGGTAATGGCATATTTTATAATATTATCATACATAATATACTATATATCAGAAAATATAACCGATCACATAAAAATTAAAAAAGAATATATAACTAGTATTATTGGTATAATTATCTTTATATTATCCATAATTTCATTTAAAAATAACATTATATTTAACAACTTCACAAGTAAATATTTGCCTATAATTACTTTACCAATATTAATAATAAGTACAATAACATCAATATTAATTTTTATAAAGAAAAGAATATGATATAATTAATATGGTGATATTATGATAAGAAGAAAAGCTATACTTATGATACATGGTTTTGTTGGTGGAAACTATGATTATGGGGATTTAATTAATGAATTAGAATTAGTAAAAAATTTTGATGTATTTACATATACCCTACCCGGTCACGAAAAACTTATTGTCAAAAACGTAAAACAAAAAGATTGGATAAAAGAAAGTGAAAGACAAATAGATATACTCATTCAAAATAAATATAAAAACATATATGTAATAGGGCACAGTATGGGTGGAGTATTAGCTACATACTTAGCATATAAATATCCAAAATATGTAAAAAAACTAGTATTAGCAGCACCAGCATTTAAATATTGCTGCTTTGATAATGATAAGTTAGACATTATGAAAAGTATTCAAAAATTACCACAGATTTTAAATAGTCTACCCCACGACGAAGTCGTTGAAAGATTAATAAAAACCCCTATACCCACAATAATTGAATTTACCAATCTAGTAAAAGAAAATAGTAACCTATTCGACAAAATAAATTGTCCAACTTTAATTATTCATGGAAAAGAAGACTTACTTGTTCCTAAAGATAGTACCGAGTTAGTATACAATAATATCAATTCTAAATCTGTCAAATTAGTTAACATTTCCAAAGTCAATCATAATTGTTTTACAGGAAAAAGAAAAGAAGAAGTAAACAACATTATTATAAATTATTTAAAACACACACCAAAAAGAAAAAAAGAAATTACAGATATTTAATGTAATTCCTCGCAAACACCAGGATCAGGTTTATAAAAACAATGATTTTTATATCTACCGGCAAATTCTTGATCCCACCAAGAACTAGAACAAGAACTTCCACTACTTGGAGCATAAAACCATAAAGCATTTGTAGCAGGGTAATAATATTCTCCACGAATAACCCTCATAGCAAGGCTTTTTTCTTTTTCCGTAGGATTTCCATAGAATAAATTACTTTTTGTACCAGAAAAACCACCTGGACTTTGAAAAATCATATCATATATAGTAGTAATATCTTTAAAAGTCAAGCAATTAGCAATTACCCTATTAATACCAACATTACCAACCATAAGCATACCAAGATTACCTTCTCCCAAAGCCTCAGCCCTCATCAGTCTTGCCAATAATTCCAATTCTTTTTGATTATACTTAACAACCATTTCATCACCAATAAATTATATGAAATATATTAAAAAATAATAACAAAAGAAAACCCACATAACTATTAAGCTTGTGAGTATTAATCAATCTGGGACGGATGGTGGGAATCGAACCCACGAATAATGGAACCACAATCCACCGTGTTAACCACTTCACCACATCCGCCATAACAGTACCTAATATACCATAGAGAATAACTTTTGTCAACAGTCAAAACTTGAGTTTTTTTATTTAAAAGAAAAAATAACACTATGGTTATTTTATCAAATTATTAAAGTATTTATCAATTTCTTTTACTCTTGACTTAAATATACACATATCTACAACATTAGATATAGAATATACAATAAGAAGAATACCAATAAGTGTTGTAAGTACAATAATAGTTCCTGCAGGATTGATTATAAGAATAATACCACATATAATCATCAAAATAGAACTTATTAATGACATCACAAAACTACTACCCATATCTTTAATTATAAATGAAATTCTTAAAGAAAAAATACCACTTATAGCAAAGAATATACCTAAAGTTATTGGAATAATACTTTCAAAAATACCAGGATTCAAGAAAATACATATACCAAATAAAAATGATAGAATACTTGTACTCATCTGAAAAAAGAAAAAAATAGGATTAATAGTAAAACTATCTATAAAATTATATACACCATAAACTATCATTATAGAACCAATAACATAAGCAAAAGTATCAAGTGATGCTTTAGGCCAAACAATAAGTAATAGGCCTACTATCATAAACAAAATAGACAACACTATTGATAAATTTATGTATTGATTTATTTTCTTAATCATTTCTACCATCCTTTCTAAAAATATTATAACAAAAAAATCAGGAAAAATACAGCAACATTAAAATAAAAGATAAAATTCTAATAGAAAAAAGATACCATTTTCTTAAAAATGAACTTGTCAACAAAAAGTAAACAACAAAAAGATATTTATT
>UMHA01026499.1_pt1 | contig 41172 bp, 40 predicted proteins | sample 1965401 | NCBI WGS metagenome assembly UMHA01 (sample SAMEA4836085, study PRJEB28245) | human gut metagenome | biome: gut microbiome; material: fecal sample | place: Denmark | collected 2008 | reverse complement strand
AAAATACAAATTTTAGATGATGAAAGATAGAGAAAAATTACAATTTATAAAGTATTAGAAAAGAATTCTAATAAAATTTATTTAGCATATTATACTACCATAAAAATGTACATTAGGTATTAAAAGAAAAATATATTTTTTATTACATACACATATTGGATTAACCATATGTGTATTTTTTTGCCTATATATAGGCATGTTGACAAATACGATTTATTATAAATGTCATATTGAACCATTTTCTTTAATATTCTGTAGTAGTACGAGAGGATTTGAATAAATATGAAAAAAGATAAAAATGACATCAAAGATAATAAGTTAGAGTTTAATACATATTGCATTTTTTCAGAAGATAAACAGGATATAACTGAAACAATAGGATTAGTTTTTAAAGATTACTTAGAAAATACAAAAGTAAAAAATGAGTAATTAGATATTTGCAAAATTTTAAAGATCACATTACAATTTATTTGTAGATGATTACGGATAGGAGAAGAAATGCTAAACATAGAAAGTCAAAATTTTAAAGTACGGGATGTATATACGATTATCAAGAGAAGATGGTGATAAGCAAGAAAGTGAAAGTATCAGTAATCAAAGAAATATTTTGCGAAGATATGTAAAAGAGAACAACTTAAATTTTATAAAAGAGTATGTTGATGATGGAGTAAGTGGTACAACTTTTGACAGACCTGGTTTTTGTGAAATGATACAAGATATAGAAAATCAGAATATTAATATGGTTATAACAAAAGATTTATCAAGACTTGGAAGAGATTATATTAAAACTGGTTTTTATATAGAGGACTATTTTCCTAAAAATAATGTTAGATATGTTGCAATAACAGATGGAATAGATACATATATAGATAGCACCAATAATGATATAACCCCATTTAAAGCAATTATGAATGATATGTATGCTAAAGATATCTCAAAGAAGATTAGAAGCGTATATAAGGAAAAACAAAAAAGTGGAGAATATTTATGTAGTATTCCAGCTTATGGTTATAAAAAACATCCTACAATTAAAAATAAATTAATTATAGATGATCACGTAAGAGATATTGTAGAAAAAATTTTTGATATGTATGCAAATGGTCACGGTAGTGTAGAAATAGTTACTTACTTAAATAGTTACTATTTCTTATCCCCTACTGGTTATAGAAAAACCGGAATTGTCCAAGATGAAAACAAGACTAGATATAATTGGAATGAAGTAACACTATGTAATATGCTTAAAAATGAAGTATATATTGGAAATACAATACAAAATAAAAAGTCAGTTATATCATACAAAGTTAAGAAAACAAGAACAGTTGAAAAAGAAAATCAAATAAGAGTTAATAATACACACGAACCTATTATTGATAAAGATATATTTGAAAAAGTACAATGTATTCTTGAAAGAAGAGGAACTAATACAAAACTTAAATATGATTATTTATTAAGAGGATTACTTTACTGCTACCATTGTAAAAGAAAACTTCAAATAGTTCTTAAAAAAAGTTCTAAAATAAACACAAAATCACATCCATATATAACTTGTAGTAATGCAAAAAAACATGGATGCTATCCACTAAATATGAATTATGAGAAATTGGAACAGCATATTATTTATATTGTAAAAAAGATATGTCAAATATATGCTGACAAAGAAATTTTATATTTAATCTATGAAAAATATCAAAATAAAACAATTGATATTAGAGAAGAATATAAGGAAAAAATTGAACAAATTGCTAGAACTATATTTGACATAAATAACGATTTAGACAAAATGTATATTGATAAATTAAAAGGTATTTTGCAAGAGGAAAATTATATTAGGGTTTCACAAAAATTTAATTTTGAAAAAGAAAAATTAAATGCACAAAAACAAGAATTAGAACAAAAATTAATTGAAGCAGAAGATAAAATTACAAGAAAAAATCATATAAAAGAGGAGAAAAAATTAGATGATTTAATAGAAAATTTTCTAAAATTTGAAAACCTAGATAAAATATGTTTATATAGATTAATTAATAAAATTGAAATTGATAGAAACAAAAATGTATACATACATTTCAACTTTGCAAAATTAAATTATATTAATGGAAATTTAGATGAATTTATCAGAATTGAAGAAATTTTGATAAATTAATATAAATAAAAATATAATGAATGTTATTAAGTCTATTGAAAATTTAATTAACATATGTTATAAACTTAATAAGCTTATGATTCAAAAATATTTTATATTCTAATATTTATTTTTATTATTTTGTATTTTTATGGTTATATATTAGTCTTAAATTTCCCAATAAAACAATTTTAGAACAGGAGTAAATATGAAAAAAAACAAAAGAATTTTAAAAAGGAACAATTTTAGAAAGTCAATTTCATTGGTATTTATTGCTTTATTATTGTCGTTAATTAGTTATGTAATATTACCAAGTGAAAATGAAATATTAAATAGTATTCAAACAAATACAGCTTTCCAAACAGATAGCAACATTGAAATTGCTGATATACCAACATATTCTGGTCAAATGGTTATTAGCATAAATAATGATATACCATATTTTGAAGATAAAGATATTACTATAGAAAATTTTGAAAACTATTCAAAGCTTGACGACCTTAAAAGAGCTGGAGTTGCATTTGCAAATATATGCAAATATACAATGCCACCTAAAGGAACAAAAAGAGGAAATATCTCATATAAGCCTACTGGTTGGATCCAATATTTATATGGCAAAAATAACAGTAACCACTTATATGAAAGATGTCATTTAATTGCTTGGCAATTAGGAAATGAAAACAATAATGCACAGAACTTAATCACTGGTACTTCTCAGATGAACTCGGCAATGATAGAATACGAAAATAAAGTTGCAAATTGGATTAAAGATAAAAATAAGCAAGGCAAAGATTATCATGTTTTGTATAGAGTAACTCCAATTTATGATGGTGAAAATAAATTAGTAAATGGTGTAGAAATAGAAGCTAAATCAGTTGAAGAAGATGGAATATCGTTTAATAAATATATATACAATGTACAAGATAATTTTGAAATTAACTATAGTACAGGCAAAGCAAAATTAATAAAATAGGAGGCTTAGTTTGAATTTAAACTTAGATAAAATAACTGAGAAACTTGATCAAAATTCTTTTGTAAAAGATTTTATAAAAGAATTATCTGGATATTTAACAAGTACTACACACAAAAATTACATAGAAGGTGGAATAATGAATGATATTGAATTAACTCCAGAAGAGAATTTTGAATTTTATAGAAGAAGATGGGATCTTTTAGAAAACTTCTTTAAAGAAGAACTATCAAATCCAAGTAAAGGTGAAGTGTTTATTGTTACAGATAAATATGAAAACGATTACGAATACCATAGATATAAGGTAACTCAGTATAAAGATAATGTTGAGCATAAATGCATTGCATTTGAAAACGACTTACCTGAAAATGTTCAATTAGGAGATGTTATCAGGAAAATAAATGGAAAATATTTTTATGATGAACAAGCTACATTATATATCAACAATTCTTTAAATAGCATTAAACAAAGTATAATAAATAATAGAAATATAATATAGAGCAGCTTTATATAAACATATTAAGGTAATTATGATGCTAATAGGCATGAAATTTTTTTAAATCCACACCATTGAAGTTTGCTTTCCACCCATCTGGAAATGGAATCTGTGGAAAATTTCCAGCTAAAAACTTGAAGTTATTATATATTTCTGTATTTTTTGGTATAGCACCTGTTACTAAATCAACCCCATCAGGATTAATCATAGGTACCAAATAAATTGAGGTTTGATTAAAAATCTGTCTTGAATTATATCCATATATTTCTTCATTTAATTCATAACTTTTACTAAAATCTTCTACAAATTTCATTAATAACACTGTTGTTATCCATTCATTTGCATGAAATGAAGCACTATATAATACCTCCTTTTCCCCATTTCCTAGTCTTATATATGGAATTGGCTTTCCTAAAACAGTATATCCTATATTCCCTATCTCCAAAAAATTATATTTCTGCTTTAGTTCATAAATATCTCTCATTAGTATCTCATAAGTATATGAGATATCTGTTTGAACAATGTTTCTTCTATTCATTTTATTCACCATAATTCATCACCTGATACTATTTTATGTGTGTTTATAGTATATGTGTTTATAAAATAAAATTTAATTTTATCCTGCATCTGTTTTATGTTTACTTGATACTATTTCCAGTTTATGTTATAATAACAATAACTGCTTGATATTTTGCAGAATAATTTTAAAGGAGATTATGACTATGAGGGAAGCTTTAAAAAGTAACATTTTGGAACTTCTTCCAGAATTAAAAAAAGCTTTAGCTGAGTCTGGCAGTGAAGTAACTGTTAGTGGCGTATCCATCTCACGGTTAGTGGCAGAAAAAATTTATGAAGAATTCAATTATGAATTACATTCCAAAACAAAAAAATGTAATATCGATTGGGATTTAATTCCTCTTAAATTGATTGCCTCAGATTGTAGGTGGAGAAACTTTCAAAAATCTCTAAATCAGGTTAGATAAAATCTGATTAAATGAACCTGTGAGCGCCAGCTTTTGGTGCTCACTCCATATATAATAATAAAATAATCGTTAGGAGAGTTATTTATGAATATACCACAATTAATATCTTTAATATCAGAATTCACACACAATGATGATTTAGGTGAAAAAGAAAAAAAGTCAATGGCCATAAATATAAAACGACAATATAATATATTAATACAAACCAAAAAATCTAATGGTCATAACATTACATTACAGGATCTTAGAAAACTGTTTAGTCCATTAATTGAAAATTATTCTAAAGTACAGCAGTATCAACCTATAAATGAGGTATTACAACTAATGGCAGAAGAAATAAAAGATTCTGATATTACAACAAAAAAAGATCAGGATAATGTTGAAAATGAAATTGCCGGAATATATACAAAAGTTCTTGGGAATCCAGGATCTTCAACAAAAGGAATGTCAAGTGAATATATATCAAAAATAGTTGCAAAAAAGATAGCTGATGCTGGTGGGATAAACAGAGACGATATTCTTGATCTATTGATAATGCAATCTAAAAATATGTATATGGATATCGAACAATATAAGAATTTAATTAATGACTCAGTTATTACTTATCTAACTACTGACTCTAAATATTCGACATTCGAAAACCCTAAGATTTTACAAATTTTTGAGAGTCTAGCATCAACTTATAAAATTTCAGAAGACTATGATAAAGTTAAGGAAATTTATCAACAAGCTTTAGGTATAACATCACTTAAAGATACTCCAGAATATAAAGATCTAAACGACAACTATAATAATTTCTTGGAGTATATGGAAATGAAAGAAGATTTTGAAGATAGGAGATTTGATAGTTTTGATAACCTTATTGGATCACTTAATACTACATTTTTACAGGAAGGTATATTTACTCCAGGAACTAATACCCCATCTCCTCGCCTTCCTTCTCCTAGACCTCCTCATATCAATTATATAATGCCTGTTAGCAAAAAATTAGATGGCTTTAAAAGACTACTTACATCTTTAAAGAATGTAAATCCAAATTATGACATATTAGAATGTAGTGTTGGAAAAGATTCATATCAAGGATATGTTATATTTAAAATTGAAAATGCAAATGTCTCAATTTTAGAAAACTTTAATGAGGTAAATGCTCGAATTTACATAGTTAAAAATGAAATGATCGATCAAGTTAAAAAAATTACAAAAAATGAAGCAGTTACTTTAGACGGCGTAGAAGCAGCAAACCACATTGAAAATTTCGAAAATTATTGTAAACATATTACAACAAAAACATTAAAATTAATAAAAGAAACTGGATCTAATATAAAAACACTATCAGATCCAGAAACATCTATCAGTAAAGAAAGCCTTGTAGAACCAAATACTTCAGTAAATTCAAAAGATGAAATGAATGTAGAAGCACAGTCACCAATAGAAAATTTATCTAGTGATACGGTGTTCTTTAATGAAGATTCTAAAGAAACTGAATTTGATAAAGTTGAGTTAGAACGAAAAAAAGCTTTAGAATATAGAAAAAGATTAAAAGAATTAGAACAAGAACTTGAAAATATAAAAAAATCGGAAAAAGACAAAATTGCTGGTATTATAGGTAATGATGAACAACAGTTAAGTTAATGGAGGACAAATGAAAATTATTAATAAAATTTTATATTTTATTAAAGACTTCTTTAATAAAAACAAAAGATTAGAAGAAGGAACTTCTGATCATATCTTACAATCAAAAAAAATATCACAAAATTTAACTTTTCAGGATAAATTAAAGACTGATACAAATAAATATTCAAATATAAGCAGTATTATAGATGACATTGATAAAAGCCCTGATTTGATATATACACTATCATATTCAAGGTTAGTTCAATTAAATCATTTATATGAAGAAAGAATCAAAGAATTAGAATTGAAATTGCATATGCAAAACTAGTAATTTACATAAAATTTGACTTTATGTATATACTATGCTATAATATTTTATTATAGGCGAAAGTCTATTTTACATATATTACCTTGTTTTTCAGCTAATGCTGTTTACTATAAAATAAAATTTTTTTGGAGGTATTTTAATTATGGATTTAAAGAACGTCCACGGACAGACAATACCATGGTCAGCCATTGGCGATGACATTCTTAAGTATCACCTATCTTCAGATGAAATTTTCCGGAAGAGGAAACTTTCATTCAGTGATAGGGACACTTTTCTAAGCGAATTAAAGGTCATCATAAGCAACAAAACTCTATTCTCAAGAATAAGAAGAGGGTTAGTAAAGAACGACGAACTGGAGGAAAAAAAGATGGCTAGAAAAATTAAGACTGAACTGGAAACTCCTTTACAGCAGATATCTGCAACTGATGCACCCCTTGCTGAACTGATTGAGATCAGAGCTGCAATGCTGGCTCAGATTACGATAGAGGAAACTTCATCTAAGGATTTGGAATCTATTTTAAAAATTAAATCCGAAACGGTTGAGAAAACTCAGAATGTATTTAACAAAGCAAAATCCGCTTTGGAGGAAGCTTTAGAAAACGAGAGAGAGACCAAGAAAAAATTAAAAGCTTCTAATCAGAGATTAAAAGATCTGAACTCTGTTCTTGCAGATACAGAAAAAAAGATTGAAGAGGCAAAAAGAACACAAATTTACTTGATAGCTCCAGGATATTCTGGAGATCTTCCTGAGTCGGGTACTTTCATTTCGACTAATGAAATCGACGGAATCTCTTCATTGCAGATTGAGAACGTTGAAGAATCGCTCGAAATTAAACCTGATTTTCAGGATATGATCAATGCTGGATTCGATTCAGCACTTGAATATGCTAGAGCATTGAAGTTTATAAGCCTTGCATCAAAATACTTCTGCATAGGCAGTAGCTTTGAGCTGTTATGCTCAGATGAAAGAGTCCATAAATTGTACTCGAAGCATATTGAAAAGTAAGAATGCACAAATAAATTCATGATTTTATTTGCAGACATCATAATATGGTGTCTGCTTTTCTTTATTATAAAAAAACCGTTCATTTAGAACGGTTTACTTTTTTGTTTCATCGAAATTTCTGTTATCTTAATACCAACTTGTTTCAAGACTTTGAAAGAGTTCAACGAAAATTTTCTATGGTGCACCAGGAGGGATTCGAACCCCCGACCTTCCGGTTCGTAGCCGAACGCTCTATCCAGCTAAGCTACTAGTGCAAATCACAAATACTATTATACTTAATTTTTAAAAAATATTCAATAGAAAATTCAAAAAAAACTTGCAAAATGCCAAAATATATGCTATTATATATAAGCAGTTTAAATTATACTTAAGTAATCGAGGTGTAGCGCAGTTGGTAGCGCGCGTGGTTTGGGACCATGAGGTCGCAGGTTCGATCCCTGTCACCTCGACCATAAAATGTAAATTCTGTAGAAAACTACAGAAGTACGAAAATTATATCAAAAGTGCAAAAAATATGTTATTTCAAGAGATTGAGATAACGTATTTTTTGCGTCTAAAGTCTTTTTAAATCCTTCTACATCATCAAATTTTGTTCTAGAAAAATTTTCTAGAACTTTTCTAGAACAATTTAAGTTAGATGAAAGGAGGTCTATAATGTATGAATTCACCCCATTTAAGAAAACAGACAAGCTTTCTTATGAAAGTTTTATACAATTTCCAAGAGAATTATTAAATAGAGAAGAATATAATGATATTATGAATAAATATCCAAATTTACAATTTATATTAGAAGATAGAGAACTGATATTAAATGAAACAGAATGTAAAATGTTACAAAAACTGGTTAAAATTTATATGGAAATTTGTGATTTTGAGGAAAAGGAAATATTTCTTTTAGGTGGTAAAGGCAAGCTTTTTTGTTGGAGTTCCTTTACTTGTTGTATAATTCCAAAAGTTTGGTCGTGGTAAAAATCTGAATTCAGACAAGACCTTATTTTCAAGCAATATATATAATTTTTCACTATCTTCTTTTAAAGTTAAAGGTGAGTCAGGCCTTATATGTAATTTAGAAACTATACCTCCTGGTAGCAATAATTCAGTTGAGGTTAGTCTTTTTTTATCAACTCCCCAATTTCCATTATCATAAGTATAATGTTCTTTTCCTTAAATGTATCCTGAAACTTATCAAAAACTTCTGGAGCATCTATAACACCCTATATAAATAATTTTAATTTTGCATAAGCACTATTTTTTCTTTCATCTTTTAAATTTATAAATTCCTCTAATTCTTTATTCATGTACTTTCTCCTTATTATTCAAAAAAATCTTCACTATATTTTTCAATTTTTGATAATAAAGTATTATCATACCTTTTATCAAAAGAAATATCTTCTCCCATCCAATTTGGTTGAATAAAATTTTCTGATGTTTCGATAGATGGAAATTCTACTTCGCAAAACATTAGACCTTCTAAATTTTCATGAAATATATCTATTTCTGCAATTAAACCATCTTTTAATGGTACTTTATATCTTGTTTTTACAATCATATTATTTTCTACTTTTTTGCGTAATATATTGTAATTTTCTTCTGTAAGATACATTTCGTATTCAATATTTTGAATTGCTTTGGATTCAATACAATTTTTATCTTTCCATTTATAGTTTAAAGAATAATTACTTCCATTTTTTCTGATTCGTACTGTTGGTTTTATGCATAAATACCCTTGTTCTATTTCTTTTTTTTCACAATTATTAATTTCAATAGGTAAGTTTTTTAATTTAAATTTTCTTTCTATTTCCATTTTTTTCTCCTTTATCTTTCTATTTCATTGTTTGTAAAATCAAAGGCTTGATTAATATATTTATTTACTTCACTATAAATTTCATCTATTGTTTTATTTGATGTATTAATATCAATATGATTTAAGCCAATCTTACTAATAATTTGATCCGAAACCCAATTATATTTTATAGCTCTTGTTAAGGTCTTATCATCAAAATCTGAACTATTCCTTTGTTCAATTCTTCTAACTCTTTCATCTTGGTTGCATTTCAACCTTATCAATATATTTGGTTTTTGAAATTTATCACATATGTATGGGTTATATTAGACTGATTATCTAAATTTTTTCTATTTATCCAACAACTGTCTATTTTAGCATTTATTGCACATTTTATATAGAATATATTAACTATTTATTTTTTTGTATTATATCAATAACTGTGCCATATGTGTAAAAACTGCCAATGACAAAATTCACTGTATCAATATTACTATTTAGAGCTTCTTTTATAGCATCATCTAAATTTTTCTTATATATTTTATCTATTTCAGTAAATTGTTTAATACATTCAAACAATTCATCCCCAGATGCATAGGTCTCTGAATTATTTCCTGAAGTTAAAATAAATTTAGCTTCTTTATCTTGTGCAATCAATTTTAGCATTTTATTATAATCTTTTCTCTTTAATATTGAAATTATATAAACTCTCTTCATTTTATTGTAATACATTTTTACCATATCTTGAAAATTTTTTATTGCAGGTTCATTATGTGCACCATCATATATAATTATAGGATTATCATTTATCTGTTCCATTCTGCCCTTATGTATAACCGTACTTAAGCCTTTTTGGATACTTATCATATTAACATGATACCCTAATTCATTTAAAATATTAAATGTTTCTAAGCATAAGCATGCATTTTTGATTTGAACTTTTCCCTTGAGATTTATAGTTATTGCTTTAAAGTTTTTATAATCAAAATATTGATAATTATTATCAAAAGAATAATTAAAAATATCCTTTTTTTTAACGATACGTAAGATACTATTTTTCTTTTTACATTCACTAATAAATACATTATCAATCTCTGGTTCCTCTTCAAATATTACAGTATGAGAATTTCGCTTTATGATACCTGCTTTTTGATATGCTATTTCTGGTAATGTGTTTCCGAGGATATTCATATGGTCATAACCAATTGATGTAATAATGCTTACAAGAGGATGATTTATAATATTGGTACAATCATACATCCCTCCCAATCCTGTTTCTAATACAACAAAATCACATTTTTTTTGTTCAAAATATAAAAATGCCATTGTAGTTTCCAATTCAAACAAAGTAATAGGTACATCACTTGTAGAATTATATTTCTCTATAGCAGGATTAATTTTTTCTATTAACTCTTCCATTTCAATATTACTAATGTTATTATTATTTACACTTATTCTTTCATTGTAATGTATTAAGTGAGGACTGATAAATTTTCCGACTGTGTATCCTTCATTTATTAAAACATTTGTTATCATTTCAGTCGCACTACCTTTTCCATTTGTGCCTGCAATATGAATTGTTTTTATCTTATCTTCTGGGTGTTTAAATTCATCCATTAAAAATTTCATCGCTTTTAAGCTAGGATTTTTAGTCCCTTTAAAAAAATTTGATAAATATTTTTCTATATCCATTCCTACACTCCTATTCTTGGTAACCCTTTACAATTAATGTTTTCTCAAGTTCATCTGTTTTTTTAATATTGAAATCATTATCGGTTTTATATACAAATCTAAATTGTTTAGTTTGAATTTATATCCTTTTGATTTTAGCGAATTTTTTGTCTTCTCTAATTCTTTACTTAATATTGGAATCATGCATAATGCTATCGATATTATAAGACTAATATCTTTAACATTTATCTTAAAAAAATATGATGGATTTAAGATTATTTCTACTGTTCGTGAAAATTCCAGAATATCGAATGTAGCTGAAAATATATAAGTAAAGTTATATGCAATCAAAATTCTCATTCCCAACACAATACCCTATTCAATGTTTCCAAAAATCATGTTGATAATTGTAGTGAAAATTACTAATATCATTAGTAATTTTAAATTTTTTAAAAACTCAAAGAAATTTGCATTAAGTATCTTGCTGACTAAAAAATTAAATAGAATAAATAGTCCGAGGATTTCATGCTTTCCTATACTAAAAATAATTATTATATATATAATGAAGAATATTAGTTTAAATACATTTTTCACTGTTTACACATCTTTACAATTTCATCTATCATTTCACGGATTGTCCATTCTTTTAAATTGATTTTTTTCCATCCTCTTTAAATTGTTGCATTATTTGATAAATATTTTCCTTTTCCTTAGAATCAATCATTGTAGTTGGTTCATCCAATAATATGTACTTTGGATTTATAGCTAAAACACTGGCCATATTGACTCTTTGTTTTTGACCAAGTAATAGATTATATGTATCTTTTTGTTCCTTATTACTTAGGTTTACTTTCTTAAGTGAATTTTTTATTCTGTCGTTTTTAGATTATTTAATGTGAATTCTATATCATCGAATACTTTTGGAAAAAGAATTTGAGAATCAGGGTTTTGGAAAACTATTCCTACCTCTTTTCTTAATTCTTTTCTTTTTAAAATATCTATATTATCTATAAAAATATTTCCTGACGATGGTTTGATTATTCCTGAAATAAGTTTTAAAAGTGTAGATTTGCCGCTTCATCCTCTTGTAATCATAAAGTGTCCAAATCTATATTTTAATTACATTTATTATTATATCTTTATAGGCTCTATATTAATTAAATTATTATCTTTAAAAGTTAATTTTGTAATGCTTGGTTCTCCTATTTCTATTACTTCATTGTTCCATAGTAATTTTGCGTCTTCACTTAATTTACACCAATTAGTCAATAAAAAACTAAGTAATGCACCATGACTTACCAATGCAATTCTTTCTCCTCTATATTCTTTTAATATAAAGTTTAAAAATTCAGAAACTCTTGTGGTGGCTTCTTCACAGCTTTCTCCATCTCTCCCTTTATATTTTCTGTCTAACAAATATGATTGTACTACTCCGTATTTTTTATTATTCATCCAATTTGCTAGATCTTCCATGTTTCCAAGTTTCCTCTCATTAAGCCTTGAATCTATATTCACATTTAAGCTATTTTTATACGCTATATATTTAGCTGTACATTTAGCCCTAGAATAGCTACTACTCCACAAAACATCAATATTTTGTAATTCTGCATTTTCGCTTAATTCTTTTGCTTGTTCTTCACCTCTTACAGATAATATAAATTTTTCGTTTGCGATTTGTGACGATTCATTTATATTTTTAATTCCATTCTCCTCTAGTTCTTCAGCATGTTTTATTAGATAAACAATAGTATTCATATTAATTACTTCTCCCTTTAACTACTTAAATAAAAATTATATTTATGTTTCAATTTTTACTCTTTTATATTTTCTACCATCAACCTTTCCTACCAAGTATTTTGATATTTTTTCTCCTTTTACCAAGTTTTCCTTTTGCTCTTTTTTTAATGTTTTTATATAGTATTCTAATTTACAAGCTAACGACTTGTCCTTACTCCTCCACGCAACCTCTAATTTAATTGCATTGTGTGACTTGGTGTACTTGGCTCCGTTTTTTCCTTTTGAAATATGTTCATTTATCCTTTTTTCTAAATCATTTGTCATTCCTGTATATATAGAATTATCTTCACATCTTATCATATATGTGTAATAATACATTTTATCACTCTCATTTTTTATAATCTTATTATACTATATCATTATTCTAAATTTAATAAAAGAGACCTAAACTATTTTTTTAGCTTAAGTCTCCATTTTTTAGTAAAGCTCTACAAACTTTACTCTTCCAGCATTAAGATCAGACACCAAATTGATATACGCCTTTTCCGTTATTCTCGAGCGATCATAGTAATCACGTATAAAATTATTCGCATATTTACTTGCGATTATTTTACCATCTTTCTTCTCGAATATAACTCCATATGCTGATTTAGCAAGAACATATGAACCATTACTTCCGGCTACCACTCTATATCCGTTGTTGGTATACCGTTGTAATTTTCTTAAGTCTCCCTGCATGCTGATTTTTTCCGAAGGAGTATAGGAATAACTATAGCTCTTCATATAATGTTCCTCCTAATAAATAATAATTAGTCTTTTAGACCGTATTGTTATTATATATCTTGTTTAGAATTATGTCAACTTTTTTTAATTTACTTTTTCCACTATCTCAATGTCTTCTTTTCTGTACTGTTCTGGTTTTAATCCAAATCTGCCTTTCATCCATATAAGAACTAGGGTCATAATTACTGAGAAAATAATCCCAATAGTTAAAAAGCTTAATTGTGGAGACATATGGCTTAGCATTATGCTTGCCATAAGTGCAATTACAAATGATGAAACACTCTTAACTAACTCAAATGTTGTTGCAATTTTCATTCTCATATCTGCTGATGCAAAACTTTTTAAATATTTGCTATTTAATACTGTGTATGGAGATTGTAGAGTATATTGAATTGCATACATTCCTAAAACAAGTATAATTGAAATACTACTATTCTTTACAAATAAACAAACAACTCCAACTAAAATAAAGCTTAAAATATATATAACTGAAATAAATGTTAATGCTCTATTCTTAAATTTATTGTGAATAACTTCTTGTGTATTTGCTGCAATGCCAGATATTACAGTTAAAACAGAAATAATTATTGCAAAATATTGTGCTGAAACTCCTAATTCTGTTAATAATCCCTCTCTTAATGTATATGATGTATAAATTAGACCATCAAAGAAAAATGTAAATACTAGAATAGCTTGAAGTCTATGTGATTTTATTATAAATCTAAATGCAGATTTTAATTGTTCTGCATATTCTTGCACACGTATTTTAAGTGATTTAATATCTTTATCTTGAACTGTGTAAACTTCCTTAAAGCATGTTGAAAGTGCTGCTGCAATAACTGTAAATCCGATAGATACAATAATAGGAATATATCCATTAATTACAAATAAAAATCCTGTAAATACTGATGTAATTCCATCTAAGAAATAATAATTTCTTGCGCCTATTTCTTCTAGTCTTGCAAACATTCCTTTTCCCTTTCTTGTTGTTACTGAATCAAAAAGCAAATTTGTTTCTGCTGTACTCTTTATTGCAAAAGCAAATGCCATTACTAGATATGCAAGTAGTACCATTGGTATTCCATTAGATAAAATCATTATTATTAAACATATTGATAAGCATATATTTGCAAGTATTAAGCTATTTCTTTTTCCTATTTTATCTATTAATGTTAATGTAGGTAATTGAAATAATACTTTAAATAATGGATATATTGCATCAGTCATCATAACACTTGCAACATCCATACCTTTTGTTTGTGTTAAAAACACAAATGCTATTGCATAATAAAATAGCAAATCCCACGAGCACATTTTATAGATAGGGTATAATCGTGCATTATGCTTTTTCTCTTGTATACTAATACTATTATCCTTCATTTGTTTCACCTTTTTTTCGTTTATTATTACAAATTATACTATCACTTACATAATGTTTTTGTCAAATAATTGCACTCTGGATTTTGCTATTTTATTTCATAATTATTCATATGTTGCTAGATTTTTAACACTAGGTCCATATATTAACTCTCCTTTATATGTGTATCTAGAACCATGGCATGGGCAATCCCAGGTTTTGTCTAGATTATTCCAATTTAATTCACATCCTAAGTGCATACAAATTGGTCTTACTTTAAATAGATTACCTTGACTATCTTTATATACCCCTACCTTTTTTCCTTCAATTTCTACCACCTTTCCATGGTCTTTTTGAATTTGCTCAAGAGTTTCCTTCGGTATTTCTAATTTATGCAAAACTAATGAATATACACTTTCTTTTACTATATTTCCAACTTCTTTTATATTTTTTATAGGCTCCATCCTTGTTGCTTTAAAAATCTCTTCATATTCGTTTTCATTTCCCATAATTTTATCCACAATAATATTTGCCGCAACATTTGAGCTTGTCATTCCCCATTTTTTATATCCTGTTGCGACATATACTCGTGGCATTAAATTTGAAAACTCTCCAATATATAGTATTTTATCCAAAGGAATTGTATCTTCTGTATTCCATCTATATAAAACTTCACATTTAGGATACATGCTTTTTGCAACTTTTTCTAAATAATTATAACTGTCCTGTAAATCTATCTTTGCACCTGTTTTATGATCAAATCCAGCAACTAATAACAATCTTTTTTCTCCATTTTGTATAGTTCTTAGTGAAATAGTTGGAGCCTCACTATTTATATACATACCATCAAATAAATCTGCTTTCGGATCTACCACAATAGCATTACTTGTTGATTGATACATTTTCAAAAAATATAGTCCTGGAAAATTTATTATAGGATACTTAGTTGCAATTACTACATACTTTGCCTTTACTGTATTTCCATTATCTAAAGTAATTATATATCTGTTATCTATATCTTCTAAATCTACTACTTTACTATTTTCATAAATATCTGTATTTCTCTTACTGCAAATTTTAGCAAGACTTTTCACATATTTATATGGATTAAACTGTGCTTGATTTGGAAACTCAATTGCAGTTTGAATTTTTAATGGAACTTTAATTTCATGAGCTTCTACTAATCTAGCATTTCCACCTATTCTTTTTACTGCTTCTACCTCATCTTTTATTTTTTGCACATCATCTATACTTTGTGTAAATACATATGATGATTCTCTTTCAAACTCACACTCAATATTTTCATCTTTAATAATTTTTTCAATATTTGAAATTGCCTTTTCATTTGCCTCGTAATATTTTTTTGCAAACTCTTCTCCTTCGGAGTCTATTAAATATTTGTAAAATAACCCATGTTGGCTTGTAATCTTTGCTGTACTTCCTCCTGTTGCCCTATTTCCTATCTCATCTTTTTCTAATATAACATTTTTTATTTTATACTGATTAAGATAGTACGCAATTGATAATCCTGTTATTCCTCCTCCAATTATGCATATATCTGTCTCGATATCTTTTTTTAACGTTTTATAATTTTCTTTTTCTTTATTTTCTTCAATCCAATATGATTTCATAGTTTTTCATCCTTTCTCGTTTTTGTATATTATTTGCCGTTATTTTTTCTCTAATACAGCATTAACTTCCATTTCTCTGTTATTTCTTAATATTTTTAAAGTTACTTCATCCTTTGGATTTTTTGTATAAATATATCTTCTTAGTTCGCACATTCTCTCTAGTGGTTCATTATCTATACTTAAAACAACATCACCTTTTTGAATTTGTGCCTTATCTGCTGCAGTTCCATTAACAACTTTTGTAACATATATTCCTGTTTTAGATTGTGCCTTCATATATGAGATTACATTTGTATCAAATGCATATACACCAAGTCTTGCCTCGTTAAATCTACCAGTATTTACATAGCTCTCCACAACAGCTTTTACAGAATTTATTGGAACTGCAAATCCAATCCCTTCTGCAGATGTTATTTTTATACTATTAATTCCTACAACCTCTCCTCTGCTATTTACAAGAGGTCCTCCACTGTTTCCCGGATTGATTGTTGCATCTGTTTGTATCAAATCTTCCATATATGTTTCTTCGCCATTTTCTTCTAAACGAATGGTTCTATCTAACGCACTAATAATTCCAGATGTTACAGTTCTTTGAAATTCATATCCGATTGGATTGCCTATTGCATAAACACTTTCTCCAACGCTAATTGCATCTGAATCTCCTAAACTAGCATAGTTTAACTTTTTTTCGTTAATTTTAATAATCGACATATCAATATCAGAATTTGACCATACCACTGTTCCTGTGTGGCTTTTTCCTGTACTTAAAGTAATATAGCATGTACTATTCTTTTTTCCCGACACATGTTCATTTGTTAAAATATATCCATTCTCAGATACAATAAGTCCTGTCCCTAATCCTAGTTTTGATGCTCCATCTTGCAAAAATATGCTTTCACCAACTTCTTTTATTTTGGATATCCCAACAACACACTCATTAATATCACTTATAATATCTGCAATTTCCTTGTCTTTTTTCTCTATATTTTCCACAGTTTCCACAGGTAAATTGTTTTGTTTACTTGTTTCATATGTTGATAACTTCGGTTTATCTACATCAATTTGCATATAAATATAGTAAGCTAAAACACAAATAATAAAGACTAAAAGGATAAATATTACGGTTCGTAAATATCTTTTTAGTCTTTCTTGTTTATCTTTTTTTATGTAATCATTCATATAAACCTCCGAAAAAATATTTATCATATATATTTTTTCCAGATTTACAAAATTTAAACATTTTTATTTTGATGTTTCTATTTTTTTCATTTCAACAAATCTTTTAACTTTTTGAGTTGTTGTTTTTTCAAGTGGTTCATCTGTTAAACTAATTTCTTTTATATGTTTATAGTCCGGTAGCTCTTTATTCATTTCTTTTATGTCTTCCCAAACTAATTCTTTATAATCTTTTTGCTTTCTGAATTTTGCAATTATTTCATCTTTGTTATAAACAATTTTTGCACCTAATACTGTATCTGTTTTTGATTTATTTCTTGCATATACCATGCTTTCTTCTACATATGGTAGTTTGTTTATAACAAATTCTAATTCTTGTGGATAAATATTTTTACCATTTCTTAAAACAATTATATCGCTTTTTCTTCCTGTTATAAATATGTATCCATCTTTATCAATGTATCCAAAATCACCTGTATGTAGCCATTTTTCATCATCTAATGCTTTTTTAGTTGCTTCTTCATTTTCATAGTATCCCATCATAACACTAGGTCCTCTAAGTAGAATTTCACCAATTCCTTCTTCATCAGGATTTTCTATTCTAGCTTCCATATTAGTAAGTGGTTTTCCTACAGATCCTAAACGATAATTCTTTTCTGTTTCAACTGATACAACTGGTGAATTTTCTGTTAATCCATATCCTTGAACTATTGCTATACCTAAGTTTAAATATCCTTGAATTGTATCTTTATCCATAGATGCTGCACCAAATATTATTAATCTTAAATATTCATCAAATTGTTCTCTTATTGCTTTAAATAATTTCTTTCTTAAATCTATCTTACATTTTAATAAGCCATTTGATATTTTAGTCATCTTATCAACTAATTCTTTTTTACCACTTGCTTCTATTCCTTTTTGTATTTTTTTATACATTGTTTCTAGCACAAGAGGTACAGTTATAAATACTGTTATTTTGTACTCTTTTAAATTTTGGGCAATATATTTTATTCCATCACAAAATGCTACAGTTATTCCACAATAAGTACCATAAAGGAATGTAACCATACATTCAAATGTGTGATGCATTGGTAAGAATGATAGTAATGTATCTGTTGTGTATAATTTTATATGATTTGATAACACACTTATTTGTGAACAAAGATTATTTTGAGATAACATTACTGCTTTTGGTTCATTTGTTGTTCCTGAAGTAAATATCATTACAGCCATTTTATCATTATCTATTTTTACATGATCATATTCGTCATAATCTCTTTTTAATAAATCATATCCTTGTTGTAATAAATCTTTATATTTTGTTGCACCTTTTGTTTCAAAATATTCATCCATACAGAATTTATATTCTAACTCACAATTTTCAACAGCTTCTTTATATTTATCTTCAAAAACAATTGCTTGTGCTCCGCTTCTTTTAACAAGTTTTTCTATTTCTTTATTTGTTAATGCCTTATCTAATGGAACTATTACCTTTCCTGCGCTTGTAACACCTAAATATGTTGTACACCACTCATATCTGTTACTTCCAATTACAGCAATTCTATCTATTCCAAGATTTAATATTGCTGTTCCAAGTGCTCTTACGTCCTCTGAGAATTTATTATATGTAATATCTATAACTTTACCTTTTTGCTTAAATTTAAATGCTACTTTTGAATCATATTCTTTATATCTTTCAACTAATTCTTTGAAATTTTTTATTTCTGGGTAAGTTTGTTTTTTATTTTCTTTTTTACTCATTTGCTTCTTCCTCCAATTTTTTTACATTTTATACTAAATTGCCAAATTTTTCAATATTTTTTGTTGATTTTTTACGGTTTTAAGTATATAATTTTTTTGATTAAAAAACACATATAAGGGTGGTAAATATGTCAAAAAATTTTAACCTTACAATTCCACAAAACAATATATGGCTTGTGGAGAATTTTTATTCAGATAAGACAATAAATATTATATCTGGTACTTTTACAATAAAGACCGGTTTTATTTTAGATATTGCCAAAAAGACTGTAAATAAATTTGTCGAATTAAATGATGCTACAAGATTAAAGTTCGTAGTAGATAAAGGAGTGGTTTCTCAATATCTTGCAGACTATGAGCCATTTGATGTTAGAAGTATTGATATTTCTAATATGTCATCTGATGAATGTTCTAAGCTAAAAAGAGATTTAATTAATGAACCTATTGATATATCTATAAATCCATTTAACTTTATATTGTTAGATCGTAAAGATGGATATGGTGAATTTTTGCTTAAAGCTCATCATTTAATTTGTGATGCATGGTCTGTTTCAAAAATGGGTACGGACCTTGAAACTATTTATGAAAATATTTTAAACAATGGTCCTGAATTAGAAAAAAGACCAAGTTATATAGATTTTATTACTGAAGAAAACTTATATTTAAATAGTGATAAATATTTTAGAGATAAGGAATTTTGGACTAATTACCTTAACAATTTAGCCGAACCTTCTTATTTAAAGAAAAAAGATAATCTTTCTACTCGTGCTACTAGATTTCATAAAGTTCTAAGTACAGAATTATCAAAAAAGATTAATGAATTTTGCAAAGATAAACATTTATCTGTATATTCTGTATTCTTGTCATCTCTTGCAACATATATACACAGAGTTACTGGAAATACAGATATTATTATCGGTACTCCTGTATTAAATAGGTCAAATTTCAAGCAAAAACAAACTCAAGGAATGTTTGTTTCAACTGTTCCTGTTCGTTTTAAATTTGAAGAAGATCTTTCTTTTGTCGATCTTTGTATGCAGACAGCACTTAACAGTATTCAAATCTTTAAACATCAAAAGTATCCATATAAAGAGATAGTAAAAGGTGTACAAGATAAAAATTCTAATGGTGAAAATTTATTTAATATTGCGTTTTCTTATCAAAATGCAAGAGCAGATATTAACTTAGATAAATATAATATTGATTGGATATTTAATGGTCATACACAGGAGGAGCTAGAACTACATGTATTAGATTTAAATGATTCTGGTAACTTAGAATTTGATATCGATTACTTACTAGATGTATTTAATGAAACTGAAATAAAATATCTATATGAAAGAATCCTAGCAATAATTCAAGATGGTATTGATAATAATTCTAATATAAGTAATATAAAAATAATGTCTGACTCTGAAATGCAAAAAATAATTAATATATTTAATAATACTGTTTCTCCTTACGAGAGCACTAGTACAATTATTGAATTATTTGAAAAGTCAGTAAAAGCATATTCAAATGCTCCTGCCCTTATATTAGACATGTCTTCTATGTCATATAAAGAATTAGATGAGAAATCTAATAGTGTAGCATGGTTTTTGCACGAAAATGGTATTAAGTATGGTGATAGAATTGGAATATTAGTCGATAAGTCTTTTGAATTATTGGTATCTATTATAGGTGTTCTAAAATGTGGAGCCTGTTATGTTCCAATTGATGATAATTATAACCTTGATAGAAAAAAATATATTTTAAATGAGTCAAATGTAAAATTATGTTTAGTTGATAGCTTACAGGATTTCGAATGTAGACAATTTAACATTAAAGATATAGATTACACAAAAACAAGTAATTATATATGTGATAATATTATGCCTACTACTCCTATATGTATTTTATATACATCTGGAACAACTGGAAATCCAAAAGGTGTGGAGATAATTAATAGAAATGTTATAAAGTTAGTAAGAAATATAAAATATATGGATTTTCCAAAGGATGCTCGTATATTACAAGTCGCTTCTACTGTATTTGACTTGTCAATATTTGAATTTTGGGCTTCTCTGCTTAATGGAAAAACCTTATGTCTAATCAAAAAGGAGAATTTGCTTAATTTTTCTTATTTGAAAAATTATATAGATAGTAACCATATTAATATTATGTGTATAACGTCTGTATTATTTAATCAGATTGTTAATAATCACATAAATGTATTTGAGAATATTAAGCAAATTTTAACTGGTGGAGATAAAATTTCTATACCTCATGTAAAAAAATTGTTAGAAACATATCCTAAAATAAAATTATATAATTCATATGGTCCAACGGAATGTACATCTTTCTGTACTATGTATAAAGTTGAAGATACTTCATTAACTGAATTACCAATTGGCAAACCAATTAGTAATTCTTCTGCATATGTTTTAGATAATTGTAATAGATTATTACCTTTATACTGTATTGGTGAACTTGCAATAGGTGGAGACGGTGTTTCTAATGGCTATCTAAATAACATTAGTAAGAATAAGGAAGTCTTTATAGAGAATAAATTTAATGATCAATTTATTGGTAAAAAAATATATAAAACTGGTGATTTAGTTCAATTACTTGACGATGGAAATATCGAATTTATTGGCAGAAAAGATAATCAAATAAAAATACGTGGTTATAGAATTGAACTGGACGAAATAAAATCTGTTGCTTTAAAATACGATGATGTAGAAAATTGTGCTGTTGTTGTAAAAGAAGATTCTAAAAACAAAAGCAATAAAAAAATCCTTTTGTATTTTACTGCTAGAAGACAAATAAATACTAAATTATTATTGCAATTTTTACGCAAAAACTTGCAATCATATATGGTTCCTTCAGGTATTTTACAAATTAACGAAATTCCTTTAAATGCAAATTACAAATTGGATATTTCAAAATTGCCAGAGATATCTAATATTAGTAATACTACAATAGTAAAACCTTCTACTGATGTTCAAATTAAATTATACAATATTATTCATGAATTATTAAACGTGGACTTTAGTATTGAGGATAACCTATTTTCCGTAGGTTTGGATTCTTTATCTGCAATAGAATTATCTAACTATATTGATGAAATTTTTAATGTTTCATTATCTACAAAAGATATATTAGAGAACAATACAATTTTAGATCTTGAAGAGTATCTTAAAGATCATAGGTCTGAAACATCTACTAGAAAAACTATAAAACAAAACATATCATCTGGGGAAAAGAGTGTATTTCTTGAGTGGTTAAAAAATCCTTCAAATACTTTATACAATGCACCATTTGAACTTAGTTTAGATAAATCTATTGATATTGAACTGTTGAAAAAAAGCATTTTAGACACAATTTATAATAACAATAATATGCTTTCAGAATTTAGTTTAAATGATGATGTCATTACTAAAAATATAGCACAAGATACTACATATGACATAGATGTTATTAAACTTTCACTTGAAGAATATAAAACAGTATGTAAAAACTTTATTGAGCCATTTAACTTATCTCATTTTCCATTATTTAAGATAAAGATATATGTATTAGAAAATACTATCAAAATATTAATGGATATACACCATATAATATTTGATGGCACATCATTTGCAGTTTTCTTAAAGGAAATATGTGATAGATATAATGGCATTTCGGTTATAAACAAAAAAAACCTATATTTTGAGCAATATACAGATGTTAATAAATTAGAAAAAGCAAAAAATTTCTTTTTAACAACTTTCGATGGTGATTTGCCAGTTAATGATTTACCTTATGATAGACCTAGAAAAAAAGATATTAGTTATAAAGGTGACTCTATACAATTTTTAATAGATAAGGGGAATTATAAAAAGATAGATAACTATATAAAGAACAATTCTATTACTTTAAACAGTTTGTTCCAATCTGCTTTCTCGATTTTACTTGCTAAGTATGTATACAATGAGGATATAATATTGGGTATGGCTATCTCTGGCAGAGATAGCAAAAAGCTTGAAAATGCAATTGGAATGTTTGTAAAAACTTTACCTTATCGTACAAAAATTGATTGGAATGATACAATTTCTAGTTACATTAAAAAATCTCAAAACAGTATATCGGATGTAATTGATAACAGTTCTTACACTTATGATACTTTAGTTAAAGATTTGGAATTACAAAGATCAACAAATAGAAACCTACTATTTGATGTAATGTTTGTATGTCAAACAATGCATTTGCCAGAATTCAAATTAGGTAACTCAGTAATTTCATTTGCACCTGTTCAAAGAGCAACTTCAAAATTTGATTTAACATGTGAAGTAGTTCCTCAAATCGATAAATATCAAGTTAATTTTGAGTATGCAACTGATTTATTTAATAAATTAACTATAAAGAACCTTGGAAATCATTTTTTAAACATTGTTAATTTTATTGTTTCAAATCCAGATAAGAAATTAAGTGATATAGAGATGATATCACAAAAGGAAAAAGAAAAAATTATTAGCTTCAATGATAATAAAACTGATTTTCCAAAATTAACAGTTCATGAAATATTTGAAAAACGTGCATTTGAAAACCCTAATAAAAAGGCTATTGTTTTTGAGGGTAACTGTTTAACTTATAAGGAATTGAATGAAAAGGCAAATAAACTAGCAAGATATTTTATAAGTAATGGACTTGAACAAGGTGATATAGTTTCTATAATGATTGATAAATCGCTAGATTACATGCCTGCTGCAATTGCTGTATTAAAATGTGGAGCAGCGTACACTCCTATTATAGAAGATTTGCCTGATGAACGTGCAAAATATATGATAGAAAATGCAAAATCAAAATTGATTGTTACAACAAAACAATTTTATAGAAATATATCAGATACAAAAACATTATTTATTGATAATGAAGATTTATATAAGGATAATGATAGCTCAAATTTAGATTTAAATTATGATATAGACGATTTATTGCATATTATTTATACCTCTGGATCTACTGGTTTACCTAAAGGAAATATGATTAAACATAGAGGAATGGTGAGATTACTTCTTGACACAAATTATGTTGACTATTCTCCAAATGATGTAATGTTGACTTCTGCTTCTCTAACATTTGATATTTCTGGATTCGAACTATGGGCTGCCATGATGTATGGTATGACATTACATATTATGACTAAATCACATATTATGGACATACACTATTATCAAGAGTATATTAAAGAAAATAATATCTCTACAACCTTTTTAGCGACTCCTATCTTCCATTTAATGGTTGAAGAAAATGTTCATATTTTTGACAATATAAAATCAGTTTATGTTGGTGGAGAGACATTATTACCAAAATACACTAATATGCTTTATTCTGCTAATAGAAACATTAAGATATATAATGCCTATGGTCCAGCCGAAATAACAGTTATTTGTTGTGCAAAATTAATTGATAGACTATATGAAAGCTATGAAGACATTCCTCTTGGAAAAATAACATCAAATAATACTGTGTATGTTTTAGATAAATGTCAAAAATTATGTCCTATAAATGTTCCTGGAGAACTATATGTATGGGGTGATGGTCTCGGACGTGGATATGTTTCAAGAGATGATTTAACAAAGGAAAAGTTCAGTTATATAAATGGCTTTGATGGTCTTTCTTATAGAAGTGGTGACCTAACGAAATGGAATTCAAAAGGTGAAATTAGATTTATGACAAGAATTGATACTCAAGTAAAAATTAGAGGCCAACGAATTGAACTTTCAGAAATTCAAAACAAGATACTAGAATTAAAACAAATAAAAGAAGTGGTTTTAATTATCAAAGAACATAATGAAAACAAATATATTGTCGGATATTATACAATTAACAGCCCTATCGATATAGATGAAATCTTTAGCTATATAAAAAAATATCTTCCAAGTTATATGATTCCTTACAAGTTATTACAAATAGATAACATGCCATATAATCAAAATGGAAAAATTGATAGAAAAAAACTACCTGACATAGATTTTTCAGAAGATGATACTGCTATATTACCTGAAAATGATGATGAAAAACTTATTTTGGATTCATTTAGAAAAACTTTAAAGAATGAAAATATATATATGAATTCAGATTTCTTTGAAGTTGGAGGTGACTCTCTTGCAGCTTCAAAGTTGGTAGCAGAACTGCAAACCCAAAATATACATGTTGTATATGCAGATATATTTAAATATAAAACACCAGCTGATATATATAAATACATATTTCTAAAAAAACCATATAATACTTTAATTAGAGATATGAAAGATTATAATTTTAATAATATACATAATTTAATAAATAAAAACATATATCATGGCGAAGATATAAAACTAACCGATCACATTGGTAATGTATTGCTTACTGGCGTTACTGGTTTCTTAGGTGTTCATATTTTAAGAGAACTTGCGAAAAACCCTAAAATTGATACAATATATTGTTTAATTCGTCCTAAAGATAATTTATCTGCAGAAGAAAGATTTAACAAACAATTAACTTTCTTCTTTGATAAAAAAACTATATCCATGATACTTGCAAAATCTAAAGTAGTCAGTGGTAATATAACTAATGAAAATATATTTAATGATATATTTAATGAGCATATAGATGTTGTTATTAATTCAGCTGCTTTCGTAAAGCACTATGGAGATTATGATTTATTTTATAAAAACAATATTTTAGGAGTAGAAAATTTAATAAATTATTGCTTAAAACAAAATGCCAGATTAGTTCAAATGTCAACATTAAGTGTATCTGGAAATATACTAGAAGCTGGCCAGACTATTCAAAAAAATATAAAGACTTATGAAACATTTGGTGAAGATAATTTATATATTAATCAAAACATAGAAAATGTCTATGTAAATACTAAGTTTATTGCAGAAGTAAAGATTTTAGAAGCAATGTTAAATTTCAATTTAAATGCTCAAATTGTTAGGTTAGGAAATTTAACTGGTAGACTTTCTGACGGTAAATTTCAGCCAAATGTAGAGGATAATGCATTTTCAAATAGAATAAAGTCTCTAATTGCTTTAAATGCAATATCTTCTGATATGTATAAAAAGTATATTGAAATGACTCCAATCGACGTTGTTTCAGTTGCAATAGATAAAATAATTCAAATAGAAAATTCAAACATTATATATCATTTATTTAATCACAACCATATACCAATGCCAAATTTTATAAATGTGATAAAAAGTTTAGGAGTAAAGATACAGGTACTAGATAAAGCAAGTTTTACAAAACTAATAAAAACTTGTATGCAATCAGAAAGTAATCTTTCATTAATTCAAGGAATTATACCCGATATTTCTGAAGATGGCTCTTTAGAATATAATGATAATATAACTATAAAATCTGAATATACAAAAAGAATACTTAGAAAGATTGATTTTGAATGGCCTATACTAACAGATGATTATCTGTTAAAATATTTTAATTATTTGAAAAAAATAAATTTTATTAATATACGGAGGAAAAGATGGATAGTTATATTCCAATACTATTATTAATCACATTAGCAGCAACATTATCCCTTGCATATTTTACAACGCGAAAACAGAAGTCAATTATATATACTCTATTTAAAGTATTATTTTTACTTTTATCTCTTCATGTTTTTGCACTAATGTTATTATTCTTTTTTAAAAGTTTTATAACTAATATGGATGGTTTAATGTATATTGACGCAATAAGCTACTTTTCTACATGTAATCTGCCTGTTGTATTATTCTTTATTGCTTCAGTATATAAAGATAAAGATGTGAATTTAAAAAAATACTGGTACTTATTAATAGTCCCAACAATTTCAATTATAATGATATATACTAATCCTTTTCATCATTTGTTCTGTAAAAATTATGCTATAAATGTATCAGATGTTGAACTTGGTCCATATTTTTACATTCATATGATTTATACATATATTCTTATGTTAGTTGCTTTTATTAAAATTATTAAGGAGTCTATTAACAAGGCAGGATTTGTATCATTTGGTACTATTCTAATTATAATTGGTGCTTGTGCACCAATTATTCCTAATATCTTAGCATCACTGCAGATAATCGCAATGGAAACATATATAACTCCAATTCTTTATTTGATAACAGCTATATGTTTTTACATTTCTATATTTAAATTAAAAGCTTTTGACGCTGTTCCTATAGCTTTAAAGAATATAGTAAATATAATGGCAGATGCATTTATTGTAGTTGAAAAAGATGGAACAATGACTTATTCAAATGATGCTTTTAAAAATTATTTGGCTAGAATTATTCACATAAATTTGAATGATAATTTTTATGAAATTATTAAAAAAAATAAAAAAATAAAATTAACTCATATAAAGGATTTAATAAAAAAATCAGAGAAGAACAATACAATAGTTAAGTATGACTGGGATATAACATATCATGGCAATCATAAATATTTTGAGATTAGTATACAACCTATTATATCAAATAAAGGTAAAAAGCAGGTAATTGGTTCTCTTATCATATTTAGTGACACCACCCAGCATATGCTTGATATGCAAACAATTCAAAACAACCAACAACTACTTATGGAAAGAGAACGTCTAGCATCACTTGGACAATTAATTGGTGGTATTGCACATAACTTAAAAACTCCTATCATGTCTATATCAGGAGCTGCTGAAGGATTAACAGACTTAGTAAAAGAATATGATTCATCTATTGGCGATCCTGAAGTTACTAACGATGATCACCACGATATTGCAAAAGATATGAGAGAATGGATAGAAAAAATTAAAACATATACAGCATATATGTCAGATGTAATCACAACTGTTAAAGGACAAGCTGTTACTCTTTCAGAAGAACAAGTTGTATCTTTTGATATAGATGAACTTGTAAAAAGAGTAGATATCTTAATGAAACATGAACTTAAAAATGCTTTAGTTGTTCTTAATGTTCAAATGAACACTTCAAGTTCAACCACATTACATGGTAATATAGTAAGCTTGGTACAAGTTATTAATAACATGATATCAAATTCTATACAAGCATATAACGGAGTACCAAATAAAGAAATTAACTTTATTATAGATAGAGATGGAAATAATATAGTCCTTTCTATACAAGACTTTGCAGGTGGTCTGCCAAAAGAAGTTGAAGAAAAATTATTTAAGGAAATGATAACAACTAAAGGAAAAAATGGAACAGGTCTTGGATTGTTTATGTCATATTCAACAATTCGTGCACACTTTAACGGAAATATCACATTTGAAACAGAACAAGGCAAAGGCACTACATTCCATATCATCATACCAATTGAATAAAATATAATTAATGAAACTCTATACTTTTCGGTATAGAGTTTTATTTTAGGCTTAATTTTAACCATTTTTCGACTTTTTTTGTTTACCACCTTGATTTTTGTCTAAAAGTATGAATATAATATGGTAGTATAAATAGAGGTGATATAATGAGAAAAAATAACTTACAAGCTGAAAATTCTAATGGATATAAAATTATCGCTGTTGATGATGAATCAGGTATTGTTGATTCTTTATCTATATTTTTAAAAAGATCTGGATATAACTTTACAGGAGTTACAAACCCTTTAGAGGCTATTGAGCGTGTTAGAAATGAACACTTTGATTTAATGATTTTGGACTTTATTATGGATCCTATCCATGGTGATCAAGTTGTAGAGGAAATTAGAAAGTTTGATAAAGAACTGTATATTTTATTACTAACTGGTCATAAGGATTTAGCTCCACCACTTGAAACAATCAGAATGTTAGACATTCAAGGTTACTGTGAAAAAAGTGATAAATTCGATCAACTTTTGTTGCTTATCGAGTCTGGAATAAAATCAATTGAACAAATGAATGAAATAAAAAGAATGAATGAGGAACTATCTCAAACTTATGAAAAGCTTGAAAAAGCTTATCTTGATAGTATCCAAACTTTAAGATATACAGTTGAAGCTAAGGATCCATATACAAGAGGACACTCTGATAGAGTTTCTGAGTTCTCTGTTCTAATTGGAGAAAAGCTTAATATGTCTGAAGAAGATTTAAAAACACTTAGAGTTGGTGGCTTATTCCACGATATTGGAAAAATAGGAATACCTGATAGTATACTTTTAAAAGAATCTAAACTTACTGATGATGAATATTCTCAAATAAAGAACCATCCATCAATAGGTGCTCATATTCTTTGCAATGCAGAGGTATTTAAAGATATTATTCCTATCGTTAAACACCATCATGAAAGATATGATGGAAATGGATATCCAGGAAAATTAAAAGGTGAGGAAATTCCTTTTATGGCAAGAATTGCAGCTGTTGCTGATACATTTGATGCAATGACATCAAAAAGAACATATCGTAATGCATTAGATATAGAAGTTGTAAAATCTGAGATTGAAAGATGTTCTGGAACACAATTCGATCCGCAAATAGCAAAAGTATTTCTAGATATTCTAAATAATGATTATGATAAAATATTAGAAATTCAAGAAAAATATAAATAAAAGACCGAAAATCTCGGTCTTTTTTTATATCTTCATACTCAATTTAACTTTTTGTCTCTCTTTATCAATTCCAATAACTTTTACTTTAACAATATCTCCAACAGATACTACATCTGATGGATTTTTTACAAATACATTGCTCATTTCTGAAATATGAACTAATCCATCATGTTTAACACCAACATCAACAAATGCTCCAAAATCGGTTACGTTTCTTACTGTTCCTGTTAAAATTTGATTTTCTTGTAAGTCTTCAAATTTTAAAACATCTTCTCTTAAAACTGGCTTTGGCATTTCTTCTCTTGGATCTCTTCCTGGCTTTGAAAGTTCAGATATAATATCTTTTAATGTCATTTCCCCTACTTCCAATTTTGCTGATATTTCTTTTATATTTAGGCTTTCAAGTTTTGTTTTTATTTCTTTTAAAGTTTCTTTATTTGTTAAATCTTCCTTTTTATACCCTATTAATGCAAGTAATTTTTCAGCGATATCATAACTTTCAGGGTGAACTGCTGTTGTTTCTAATGGATTTTTTCCATCAAATATACGAATAAATCCTGCGCATTGTTCAAACGCTGTCTTTCCCAATTTCGATACTTTCAAAAGCTCTTTTCTCTCTTTTATCTTTCCGTTTTCATCTCTGTATTTTACAATATTGTTAGCTACAGTTTTATTAATTCCAGATACATATGATAAAAGTGATGGTGTAGCTGTATTTACATCAACCCCAACCTTATTAACAGCATCCTCAACAACTCCTGTTAAGCTTTCAGATAGTTTCTTTTGGTCCACATCATGTTGGTACTGCCCTACTCCTATAGATTTTGGATCAATTTTAACAAGTTCTGCAAGTGGATCTTGTAATCTTCTTGCAATTGATATTGCTCCTCTTAAAGATACATTAATATCAGGATATTCTTCTGTTGCAAGTTTTGATGCAGAATATACAGATGCTCCAGCTTCTGATACGATTGCATAATGAACTTCTTTTCCTAGTTTTTCTTTTGCTTGCTTTATTACGTCTGCAACAAATATTTCAGACTCCCTTGATGCTGTACCATTTCCTATCGCAAACATATTTACATCATATTTCTTTATTAAATCTAATAATTCTTTACTAGCTTTTCCAACATCATTTTGTGGTTCTGTTGGGTAAATTGTAGTTGTAGTTAGCACTTTTCCAGTTTCATCAATAACTGCAATTTTACATCCTGTTCTATATGCAGGGTCAAATCCTATTACAGTTAAATTCTTTATTGGAGCTCCAAGCAATAGCTGTTTAGCATTTTTTCCAAAAACTTTTATAGCCTTTTCTTCTGCTTTTTCCGTTAAATCTGAACGAATTTCTCTATCTATTGAAGGCTCTATTAATCTTTTCCAACTATCTAATATTGTTTCTTGTAAATATGTAGTAAATTGAGTTTGTCCCTTAATTATATCTTTTTCCATATAATTTATAATTTTATCTTCAGGCTTATCTATCTTTACCTTTAAAAATTCTTCTTTTTCTCCACGATTAATTGCAAGTATTCTGTGACTTGGAAGCCTATTAATACTTTCGGAAAAGTCGTAATACATTTCATAACTAGATTTTTCATCTGGCTTTGATGCCTTTGTTACTATAACTCCATCTCTATAGCAAATTCTTTTAATGTTCTTTCTATAGTCTGCATTATCAGAAATATTTTCAGCAATGATATCTAATGCACCTGAAATTGCATCTGAAATATCCACAACTTTTTTATCATTTTTAGGGTCTGTTTCCACATTATCCACAGTAGAAGTTATAAATTCTTTTGCAATCTCTTCTATAGGTCTTGTTTCTTTTTGTTTATATATAATGTTTGCAAGTGGCTCTAGTCCTTTTTCTTTTGCAATAGTAGCTCTTGTTCTTTTTTTCTGTTTATATGGTCTATAAATGTCTTCTACTTCTGCTAAAGTTTTAGCAATGCTAATAGCCTCTTTTATTTCATCTGTCATTTTCCCTTGTTCTTCAATAGAATTTGTAACTTCAGTTTTTCTTGCTTCTAGATTTCTTAAATAATTTAGTCTTTCTCCTAAATCTCTTAATGTTTCATCAGATAAGCCACCTGTTACTTCTTTTCTATAACGTGCAATAAAGGGAATAGTATTTCCTTCATCAATTAATTTTATAGTTGCATCAACTTGTGATACTTTAATATTTAACTCTTGTGATAATTCTTCTGTAATATTCATTTTTTATTCCTTTCTTATTTTATATAATTTTTTTATTCATCCAAATTCCTCCTTAAAGTATCAAACACTTCCTCATGTGTTAAATATTTAGTATTCTCATTTTCTGCTTCCTTTTCTGCTTCGTCTAGGGCATCCTCTATATATTCACTATATTCTTTTCCACTTATTAATTCTTCGTATTTTTGTAAACTCATTACTACCATTGAACCATAACCATTTTTGGTTAAATATACTGCCTCGTCTTCTTTTAGTACCAACTCTTCTATTTCTGGATATTTGTTTCTTAGGTCTGATACAGGTCTTATATTAATCATACGCTTCACCTCTCTTTTTATTATCTGCATTTTATCATTATTTTATCTTACATTCAATATATTTCAAAAATTTGCATAAAAAAATTACACCTCAATATAAATATTTTATTTATTTTTAAGGTATAATTTTTTATTTTATATTTTTATACATTCATTCTATATATAATATTTATCTCTTGATTTCTCCTTATACTTTATTCTCCCTCTATTATTCCATTCCTAAATACTCATTATATGTAACTTCTCTATCTACAACTTTATCTGCTTTTATATCTATTATTCTATTTGCTACAGTTTGTGTTAATTGGTGGTCATGTGAAGTAAATAGAATTATTCCTTTAAATTTTGCCATTCCCTCGTTTAGTGCTGTTATACTTTCCATATCTAAGTGGTTAGTAGGCTCATCAAATATTAGTAAATTTGCTCCAGATAGCATCATTTTAGAAAGAACACATCTTACTTTTTCTCCTCCTGATAATACATTTACTTTTTTCAAAGCCTCCTCTCCTGAGAACAACATTCTTCCTAAGAAACTTCTAACATACGTTTCATCTGGATCTTTTGAATATCCTCTTAACCAATCTGTAATCGATAAATCAGATTCAAATAAATAGTTGTTATCCTTTGGAAAATAGTTTGATGTAATTGTAGTTCCCCATACAAGCTCACCTTCATCTGGTTCAACTTCTCCTGCAATTATTTGGAATAGTAGGGTTTTCGCATTTTCATTATCTGCTAAAAATGCTATTTTATCATTTGGCTTTACTGTAAAACTTACATTATCTAATATTTTTTCTCCATTAACTGTTTTGGTAATATTTTTAACTTGCAATATTTCCTTTCCCGGTTCTCTATCTGGTTTAAAGTCTATGTATGGATATTTTCTGTTAGATGGTTTAATTTCATCTAATTCAATTTTCTCTAATGTCTTTTTTCTTGATGTTGCTTGCTTTGATTTTGATGCATTTGCGCTAAATCTAGCAATAAAGTCTTGTAATTCCTTTATTTTTTCTTCTTTCTTTTTATTTGCATCTTTCATTTGCTTTAAAGCTAATTGACTAGACTCATACCAGAAATCGTAATTTCCTGGATATACTTTAATCTTTCCAAAATCAACATCAGCAATATGTGTACATACTTTATTTAAAAAGTATCTATCATGTGATACAACAATTACTGTATTTTCAAAATTTATTAAGAATTCCTCTAACCAGTTAATACTCTTTAAGTCTAAATCGTTTGTAGGCTCGTCTAATAAAAGAATATCTGGATTACCAAATAATGCTTGAGCAAGTAACACTTTAACTTTTTCTTTTGCTTCTAATTCGCTCATTAATTTATAATGATTTTCTGGTTCAATTCCTAAATCATTTAAAAGTACTGCTGCATCAGATTCTGCATTCCATCCATCAAGTTCGGCAAATCTTTCTTCTAATTTAGCTGCTTTCATGCCATCTTCTTCTGAAAAATCTGGTTTAGCATATATTGCATCTTTTTCTTGCATAATTTTATATAGTTCTTCGTTTCCCATAATTACTGTATTAATTACTGTATATTCCTCAAATGCAAAGTGATCTTGTTTTAAAACAGATAATCTTTCATTTTTTTCTTTAGAAACTTCTCCTTTACTAGGTTCTAACTCTCCTGATAGAACTTTTAAAAATGTTGATTTTCCTGCCCCATTTGCTCCAATAATACCATAGCAGCATCCTTTGTTAAATTTAATATTTACGTCTTCAAATAACGTTCTTTTACCAAATCTAATGGTAACTCCTGTTGCTGTTAGCATTTTATTTCCTCCTTTTTATCCTAGCATTTCTTTTTTCTTTAACCATAATATAGCAATTAAACCAATCACTAGTGAGAATAGTACAATTGTAATAAATCCAAATGGATTATTTTGCATTGGCACTGGTACATTCATACCCCAATAACTTGATATCATTGTTGGTATTGCTAAAATGATTGTAATTGATGTTAAAAATTGCATTACACTATTTAGATTGTTTGATATTATAGATGCATATGCATCTAAAGTACCTGTTAAAATGTCGCTATATATTTTACTCATTTCTATTGCTTGTTTATTTTCAATAATTGCATCATCTAATATATCTTCATCTTCTTCATATAATTTAATTAAATTTCCTCTAAGAGTTTTTTCCATTACGACTTCATTTGACTTTAATGATGTTGTAAAATATACCAATCCCTTTTTCAAACTAAGTAATTTCAATAACTCTTTATTTTTCATCGAATTTTTTAATACACTTTCTGCAACTTCTGTTTCTTTATTAAGTCTTTTTAATAATGTTAAAAAAAGCTGTGCGTTTGAATAGAATATTTGTAAAAGCAATCTGCTTTTTTTGTATGTAACAATATTTTTATTTTTCTCTAGAGAGTCTATGATTGTATTCTTTGCCAAGGATACTGTTATAAAATAGTCATCTCTTACAAAAATTATTCCTATTGGCATTGTACTGTATACCTTCGCTCCACTTTCTTTTTCTATGATTGGTATATCAACAATAAATAAGATTGTATTATCATCATCTTCTACGTCTATTCTGGCTTTTTCTTCATAGTCAAGAGCATATTGAATAAAGTCTTCACTGATTTTTATATTATTGCATACTTCATGAATTTCATCTTCTGTCGGTGATACCATATTAATCCAATTCCCTTTTTTATATTCTTTCGTCTCTACTGTTACATTTGTTTCAAAATCTGTATTATACATTTTTAACATAGTTCTCACCCCTTATTTTTATATATTACCATATTTTTATATAGATTACAACGTTAGCAGATAAAAAAATATTGACAAATCCCTGTAATAGTTTTATAATTATTATGTTGTTAACTTTATATTTGCGCCATTAGCTCAGTTGGTAGAGCAGTTGACTCTTAATCGTTTGACTCCCCAGTTCGAATCTGGGATGGCGCAGCGATAGTTTGAAGTCTTGAAATTTAAGCTTTTAAGACTTCACCAGGACATTCTAAAAATAAATATTTTGAATATATATTCCCCATTAGTTCCCCAATTTTATTTGGGGATTAGGGAAAATATGCACCATTAGCTTAGTTGGTAAAGCAATCGACTCTTAATCGAAAGACCCCCAGTTCGAGTCTGGGATGGTGCACCATACGATTATTTTTAGAAATGTCCACCATTTTTTTATACATGATATTTTAAATAATATTTAGTTTAAAGCACTATTCAAAAAAGTGCTTTTTATTTTGTCATTTGAATTAATTTCAATACCAAAATTAGCAAAATCTTCAAAAGTTTGGTTTGCATAGTTATCTAATTCTGTAATATCTTCTATTTTTAATTTTTTTAATCCATTTCTTTCTTTTTCTTGTATTTTCATTAAAGCATCAATTTTCCTACTTTTTGAAATATGAACATAATATTTTTGTGTAGTTTCATATTCAGTATGTCCCATTAATTTTGCTAAAACTTCAGCCTCCATACCTAATTCTTTACAATGTGTTGCAAATGAATGTCTAAGTCCATATACAGTGAGATGTCCTAGTTCTTTGTGTCTGTTTAGAAATCTAGGCATATTTCTTGATAAAGTATCTGATACAAAAGGTTTATTATAATTGTTAAGAAAAAGATATTCATCTTCAGTCCATTTTCTATGTAATCTCTTAAATAATTGTTGTTGCCTAGTTTTATGTTTTAATAATGCTTTTTTTAGTATTGGATCTAAATATATATGTCTATAAGATTCAGGCGTTTTTAAAATATCATCTTTTCTTTCGTGCCCTATAACTTCCATATGTTCATTATAAATACAAAAATCTTTATATGCATTGCAAATGTATATATCATTATTTTCAAAATCGATTATATTCCATTTAAGACCACAAGCTTCCTCAGGTCTTGCACTGGTCAATAACATTGCTAAAAATAATAGTGATATATCTGAGTCTTCTTTTATAAGACAATTTAACCACTTTTCTCTGTTTTCTTCTTCAATAAAACCGATTTCATCTAATTGCTTTCTTTTTCTAGGTAATTTTATGTCAGCAGCAATATTGTGTTTAATATATTTATTTTTCCTTAGAAAAGAAAAAAATAACTTTGCAACTGTTAAAACATCTTTTCTTTGTGTTTTCCCGTTAATATTAGAAATCATTTCATTTATATTGTCTTCATCTAAATCCCTAATATTTCTATATTCCTTAAAAGATGATATTATATGTTTCTTTAAAATACCTATATAAGATTCAGCAGTTTTCATACTTAAATAATCATCTTCATCAGGTTCTTTTTTAGTACGATCAATTATATAATTAAACCATATGTAAGCACATTCAACAGGAGAATATACTTTTTCATTATTTGCAATATAATCGTTAGATAAAACAATTTTATTTGTCCTATTATTTGAAATTGTTGTTTCTTTTATTGATGGGACAACTTCTTTTACTGTTATTTTAGGGACTTCATTTGTATTTTCAAGAACATAGTAAACAATGTCAGGCTCTTCAATTCCTACTACTTTTACTCTTTTAGCAGTATAGTGGGATAAAATTATTTGCATTTTTTCCACTAATTTTGTTATAGCATCTTTTGGTGAAGAACTACTATAACATTCTGGTCGTGGATTTTTCTTTAATACACCTCCTAAATCTAATGTAGTTCTAGCTTGATAACCATTTTCTCTAGGAGAAACTTTAATTTTATATTGTTTTTCTTTTTTATCAGTTTTCTCCATTATTCTTTGTTGAAATATTATTTTTTCCATTATAAACTCCTCTCTATATGAGGTTTACCAATATTACAGTTTACAATAGAACATAAAATCTATGAACCATTATAAACCAATATTGGTGGAAAGACAATGTTGAACAAAAAATTATTTTTTGTAGCTGTATCCACCATATTGTCCGTAATTTTGGTCAAACCATTCTTGCAATTTATTTCCGTTTATAATAATTTTTCTTTTAAATCGAATTGCTGGAAAACCATCTACTTTTACTAATTTTAGCATTAAGTTTCTACCTATTCCTAACTTTTTTCTTGCTTCATCTACTGAAATTCCAAATTTTACTATCTCATCTAAATTATTCTGCATTTGAATCACATCCATCTTTAATTTTTTGTAATTTATTTCTAGCCCAACTTTGAGAATTAGCAATGTTTTGTATAATATTTCTAGGATACAATTTAAAACATTGTTTCATTTCCACACCAAGTGTCGCAGGATTAATTTCGCCAGTATATTTAGAACTCTGCATATAATCAAGTGCAACTTGTGCATAAGCAACAGCTTCTTTTTTATTCATCTTTGACACCTCCAATAAAAGTTTCAAACAATGTAATAATATTGTCCCATCTAATTTCTGAATTTTCTTGAATACAAATTTCACATTTTTCAATATAAGAAAAATCTTTTTTTCTTCTAATACTTATTTCTAATTTTTGACTATCATTAGCAGTATAGTTAATTTCTGCAAATATCTTACTTTGTTTAGTATTTAATCTATCTGCTAACTGAAAAACTTTTAATAGTTTTTGTTCCATAATTTACTTACCTTTCTTTTATATATTTTGGTACATCATAAGAACGACCAAGAGTTTTATCAAACTCGTATCTGTGTTTTGAAGGGTTATATGTATAAGCACTTTTATTCCATTTTCTATAATTTTCATCACTCAATCTCTTGCTTTTTGATAATTCTCGTGATGCTTCTTTATGTTGTTCTTGTACAAAAGCATAATTATCTTCAATTCTTTGCTTTTCTCTCTTTTGTTTATTAAATTTATTTTGATCTAATTTCCTTTTTTCTTTTGATTTATTTTTTCTAAATGCTTTTTCTGTTTTATACCTTACATCTGTTTTTACAACTTTTGTTATATATGCTGAAGAAACTTTTTCTCTTTCTGCTATATCTTTTACTTTTAAATGCTTAATATAAAACATTTCAAATATTTTATCTTTTAAAGTTTCCATATATAAATACCACCCTATGTTTTTGTTGGTTAATTTTTTGTCGACACTTTTTAGGTATAACAAGACTATTAGAAATTTACTTAATTTCTAATTCTTTCATCTTTTTAGCGAAGGCTTCTTCTCTTTTTTTCTTTTCTTTTAATTCTTTATATAAACGATATTTTAATTTAAGTTTAGGTAATAAAATATCAAAAAAGAAAAGTACTACAACAAGGGATATTCCTAATAATAGACATCTGAAAAACATATCTATATTCTCCTTTCTTAAATTTAAGTAAAGACAGATAAGAGCTTGTCTTATCTGTCCTTTTCAATATAGTGCTTCCTTAAAATTTGCCCTTCATTATATATACAGTGAGTAAGTCAGCGAAAATCTACCCAAACTTTATAATTTTTTTTCAAAATTATATCTTTTTATTCCTTCAATTAATTTTAAAATGATAAATTGGTATCTATCTTCGTCTCCAAAACTATATTTTTTTATCATTTTCTTTTTCCTTTCAATAATTTCTAACATTGCCATATCATTTCCTTGTTGTGCTAATTTACCTAATTCAAATAAATTTTTATCTTTCATTATTTAAATCTCCTTTCAAATATTTTCTTAATTTTTCAATAGCTCGTACTTTTATTCTGCTAACAGATTTAGACCATATTTCAAGTATTTTAGCTGCTTCATCTTGTGATAATTCTTCTTGAAAAAGCAAAAAAATCACCGACTGTTCGATAGCAGTCAGTGATTTAAGGGCATTTTTTAATTGTAAAGACAAATCAATTGTGTCAATATCAGACAAGTGTGCATCGCTCGCAATAAAATCTTGTAAATAAGCAGAATAATCCTCATTATCTACAATTGTTTTTTCTTTATTACTAATATTTGATTGTTTTTTGAAATAAGTTCTAGATGATAAAATTATAGTTTTATTTAGGAAACTATCAAACCTTTCTTGCTTATAGTTATTTTTATCTCCCATAAGTATTCCTCCCAAATCTTAAATTTGGGTTTGATATTCCTATCTAAGAGGAATACTTGCTTGAAGTATAAAAATAAAACCTCCTTCCTTTAAAATATATAAAAAATGAGTCTATTGTACCTATCTAGTAATGAAACATAAATATCATTCGTATTTTTTTAATACTCTTTTGCACCTTCAATTTATATTCTTCCTAAATAGGTATATAAACCCACAGGAATTATACAAAAAGAAAAGTGCAAAATTTGTCGAAAAGTAGTGCAGTTTATCGTATCATGTCAGTTATTAGAAAATGTACAATTTCTAAAACACTGTATTTTACTGCCTTTTTATAATTTTAAATTCCTATTTGTCATATATTTTGTCAGTAATAAGGAGTGTAATATTCTTATAAAGGAAGATAAAATAGTAGTATTAGGAAGAAGGGGGCTAATTATGATTTTAGATGCAGTAAAAATTGGAATGAGAATAAGAAAAATTAGAGAAGAAATATACCATGAATCAAGGCAATTATTTGCCGAAAGATGCGGTTTATCAGAAAATCATTTAGGAAAATTAGAAACAGGTACACTTAATGTTAGTGTTAAGGCCTTAAATAAAATATGTACTGCAACTGGCACAACTACAGATTATATTTTATATGGAAATAGTGAAACAAAAAATTTGACTACAAGAAAAACGATAGATAATTTTTTAGATAATAGTACAAAAAAAGAATTGAAAATGTATTTAAAGTTTATTTCTACTCTTAAAAGCTACTTTGAAGATGAAGACTAGCAGAGATACTTTTTCTGCTAGTTTTTTGTTGAAAAAAGTAATTTATTATGATATATTTTTCATATATAAAACCATAAAAGGAGAGACCAAAAAATGAATTTAGAAAATGATTTATCCAAGAAAAATAAAGAATTATTACAAGAAATAGGAATAAAAAGTGAAAATAGAGAATATTCAAAAGATGAAATTAAATCTTTTAGTAATATTATTGGGGATTATATTTTTAGTATGAGTTCAAAGAATGGCGATATAGGAACAGCACTTACTAAATATGGTGATGTATTAAATGTTTTTGTAAGAAATGAAAAATAGGAGATATAAAAGTGATAAATATATTAATTCATGGAATGGGACAAAATGAATCAAGTTGGGATAAAGTAAAAACTATACTAAATGAAGATAATATTGATGTTAAAACACCTAATGTGTTTGAAATTGCTAAAAATTATCAATTAAATTATGATAATTTATATAGAGCTTTTGCAGATTATTGCAATGGTTTTAAAGAAAAATTAAATTTAGTTGGTCTTTCGCTCGGAGGAATACTTGCTATTGATTATGCCGTAGAATACCCTCAAAAAGTAAATTCTATCATTCTTAGTGGAACACCATATGAATTACCAAAAAAATTATTAAGATTTCAAAATTTTGTTTTTAAGTTTATACCTAAAAAGAATTTTGAAAATATAGGAATTTCAAAAAAAAATTTTATAGAATTAAGTAATTCACTAGCGGAACTAAATATTAAATTTAAGGTATCAAAAATACAATGTAATACATTAATAATATGTGGTGAAAAAGATACTTTAAATATGGAAAGTGCAAGACAGTTAAATAGTAATATAAAAAATAGTAAAATAAAAGTTATACAAGGTGCAGGACATGAAATTAATATTGATACACCAGAAGAATTTGCAAATACCATAAAGGAATTTTATTATAATAAATAGTATATTTGTAAAGGAGGTATTTATGGGAATAGAACATTCGC
>UMHA01040460.1_pt1 | contig 41217 bp, 46 predicted proteins | sample 1965401 | NCBI WGS metagenome assembly UMHA01 (sample SAMEA4836085, study PRJEB28245) | human gut metagenome | biome: gut microbiome; material: fecal sample | place: Denmark | collected 2008 | reverse complement strand
TTTAAGATTTAATAGATTTTAAATAACTTTCTTTATACTATCACAATTTACATTTTATGGCAATATATAGATAAAAATATAGTGCATAGATTATTTAAGTTTTAAACCTATGCACTATTTTATATTTCTTACTCTAAAATGACCATTCGTTATCTAAAATCTACTTTTATAAATATATTATAGTTCTTCTATATTTTATCAATACGTCTTTTCATTGTCAATTATATACTTAATATAATTTTTAAAAAATAACTAATTATCTGTTATTAATTGAATCTCATGATTATTTATGATATATATATTTAAAATAACATACTAGGAGGAAGTATTATGCATTTTTATAATATAATAAAAGAATTATCAGATAAAACAGAAGTTATGCTTTTCTTTGACATGGATGGTGTTATTTCATCTTATGATGCTGGAAAAAAACTAGATTTTGCAACCAAAAGGCCTTTGACAGAAAATATAAATAAAATAAAAAAAATAAGTACGTTAAACAATGTAACTCTTTATATCTTATCTATCTGTAAAAAGAATTTTCAAATTGAAGAAAAAAATAACTGGCTTGATAAAAATGCCCCATTTTTTGATAAAAGTAATAGAATAATAATCTCAAAAGAACAACATCCTAATATTGACTCTCCTACATTAAAATCTGATTTTTTGAAAAATTTAAATACAAACAGTCAAATTGTTTTGGTAGATGATGATAATACTGTTATAAAAAAGGTTCTTGACGTTACTGATAATGTAATGGTTTTCCAAGATTCTGAACTAATTGACTAGATTATAAAATTATTATGGACTTTTTATGTAATTTGTATTATAATTTAATTATTAACTTTAAGGAGGTACCGATATGAAACGGCCTATCATAATCGAGTTTTCTGGATTGCCAAATTCCGGAAAAACAACACTTTTGCATAACCTTGATCTGTTATGTAAAAGAGAGCACTTAAATGCACTTATTGTGCAGGAGCCTGCTGAGCTTATTCCTTCTGATATTCCCAAAGGTTCAATAGCTCAGAATCTGTGGATTACCTTGGAAACACTTCAGAGGAACATAGAATCGATCTATAAAAACAATTTCGATTGTATCTTGATAGATCGTGGATTCTATAATCAGCTTTTCTGGGCAACAATGTATGCAGATAAAGATCCTTGGTATTCGAATTTCATCATGAATTTTATGAGAGATTTCGAAAAAAAGTATAAGGTAAGACCTGATTACTTGTATGTTGTAGATGTTGGCATAAGCGAATCCATAAAGAGACGTGCAGCCAACGGCGGAACTGTTACTTTCTCAAAAAAAGAATTTCTTAATGACTATCGGATTAAATTCCGGGAATTTTATGAGAACATTGAGCCCCGTTTATACATCGACACAACCAATTTAAGTGAATCTGAAGTTGCTTTTACAGTATTTGAGCGGCTTAAGAAACTCTTGTAACCATTTCAGTTTGGTATTCAAAGAAATTTTTAATAAAATTTCTATTAAGTTAGCCAGTAGTCCCTTACAGACTGCTGGTTTTCTTTTTTATATTAAAGTATTTCTTATTTTTATATACAAAAAGAGAGCCTATTAGACTCTCTTTTCTTGAATTAGACTTTCTTAATCATCCTCTACTTCACCTTCTCCACCACATTCGGGGCATTCTACTTTGCCGGAACCTTCGCACTCGTAGCACCGAGGATCGAGATCTTTTAAAACTCCATCATCCAATACTTCGGGCCAACTTCTGCCGGTTCCATCACATTCTGGACAATCTATCCAGCCACGTCCCCCGCATCTCCAACATGAAGTCATGATGTCTAACTCCTTTCTTAATTCACTATAGTGAACTTTATTTGTACTATTGTACATGTTTTATTTTATTATTTTATATAAGTTATGTCAACTTATTTCTTTTTTATAAATCTATTACAAATGTTAAAGCATCATATTTTTTTCCATTAACATTTCGAATTTCTTTAAATCTATTAATTTCTTTAAAACCTACTTTTTCGGCAACATGTACCATTCTAGTATTTCCGCTCCAAGTTTGAGTATATATTTTTAAATATCCTAACTTTTTGAAATATCTTAGGTATTCTTTTAATGCTTTCACACCAATACCTTTTCCTCTCATGTTTTCATCAGGTATATCAATTCCAATTGCAATATTATTTGTTTTTTTAATTCCATTATATTTAAAATCATCTGTCATATAATATGCAGATATCCAACCAATATGTTTTTTATCATATATTATTTCATACTCAAAGCATGGTAAATTCTCTGTTCTCTGTCTTCTATATATTCTTTGTTTCTCTTCATTATATTCAACTTCTTCCCATGGTGCATCCCATAATTTCCATTCTGTTATATCTGTATACCACTCTTTTATTTTTTTTAAATCTTTCTCTTCAAATTTTTTTAATTTTATTTCTTTCATTAATTGTTCTTTTCCATACATTATTCACTGTTTAAGTAATATTTTACTACTTATTTTTAATTCAAAATTATATTTTGCTGTACCCACGAATAATTATAATTAAATTATACTACAAATCAGATCTTGTGTTTATTGCTTTATTATAGATATGTGTATAAAAAAATCGTTATCGAGTAGTAATATTATTTTTCTATTGCATTACTTGTTTTATTATAAAAAATAAAATGCCTTATAAGTATTGATATTTCAATAATTATAAAGTCTTCTATTTGGTGCCAACGCCGTAGATATCTACAACTCGTTAGCTCTCTTGACGATTGATACAAATATCAATCAATTTACTAAAGTATATCATATTTTTGATAAATTGCAACAAAATTTATAAAAAAAACTCAGAGAAGTAACAAACTCCTCTGAGAAATCAATCTGTCTGACTTCAGATACATACAAATTCTAAAAAATGTGTTAAGAATATGAAACCCCACATTCCTGCATACACAAATTCTTTAGAACGCTTTTCTTTTTCGATGACTGTTGCTCTTATTATTCTACTTAATCCCGTCCATGCTATCATAATGAGAAAAATTACATACACTATTGTTCTTGCCATAAAATCATCATAGAAGAATAACTTATACATAATTCCAGTAAAAGCAACCATCATAGTAATAAAGCTTATTAGGTCATATAAAAAGCTATTCACTATCTTTTCGGTCATAGGTTTTACCTTTTTTGTAATCGGCTTTGTTTTTTCAGCAATCTCTGATACGAATTCAAAAAATGAATGAGTTTCAAAATACTCTCTCATACTTTTGATTTCGGAGTAGAAAATACCCAAAATAACACAAAAGCCAACAAAGGAAATACCAAATACTACAAAGAACCAAATTCTCGGATCAAGATTGTAATATCTCCGAATGTGATACTGAGTGATGATGAATACCACGATTGTCAACAGAGTTCCTAAAATTTTAAATAATGTCTTTTTCATAAAGTCCACCCTTTCTTAATTTGATGACAGATTGATTTTTTATTCTAAATTATAGAAAAACTATACTTATTATACTATATTTAGCCTTTAAAAGCAATATTTAACATAAAACAAACCATTTTATCATTTGAGATAGTATAATTAAATTTTATTTTCGCTTTAAAGTTTTCTTATTTTCTTTTTCTAATTGTTTCAAACTCTTTTTAGGTGTAGGTAATTCTTCTGGCATAGTACCACCATTTTTTGCAATTACTTCTCTTATATTTTTTCCAATGTTATAATGAGTTTTGTTTGCCTCTTTTTCAGTAAAAATATTATCTTTTTTTAATTTTGATTCAGTTTGTGTAATACGAAATAAATTAGCTGCAAGTTCTTCGCTTCCCATATTGTCTAAAATATCTTCTCTATATCTTAATCCTTTTCTTTTTGCAATATCATCAGCTGTTTCACCATTATATAAACCTTTATAGCCTGAATTGTGAAATTTGTCAAAATTTTTAACTCCTGCTTTTTTCGCAGCTTGATTAAGTGAGTAATTTCCTTTTCGTGTTAAATCTCTTTGATAAAATCTTTTCTCATCTTCCGTTAACATACTTTATTATTTTTATAGCTATCAAATTCAAAATGTTCAATTGCTACTATTTTATTATCATATATTGATAATATATCTGGTCTTTCATATGGCTTCATATTTCTAAATAATTTATCTACTTCTTCCTGATTAAAATCTGAATAAGTAATACCAGTTCCGTCCTTTGAAAAATATTTACTTATAATTCTTTATAACTCATTCATTTAAAAATAAACCTCCTCTAAAAAAAAGACATCATAGTACACACTAATACTAATGACATCTCTTAAACAATTTTATTATATAATACATTTTTTTATAAATCATATAATCATCCCCCATAAACATAAATGGTTTACTTTGAATATTATATCATAATTTGTAGAAATGTCAAATACTGGTATTTATATACTTTTTATATATTCTTCTAACTCTGATAATTTTATCTTTTTAGATAAGTTTGAAATATACACATCATTTGAATAATTGAAAACTAAAAAAGTAATACTTTTAATTATCACTCTATGTGGTTCAATATATGTAAGATTAGTTTTTTTAATTTTTTAATACTACTATTTATAAAAGTAGGAGTAACTTTTGAAAACTCACATATAAATTCAAGTCTCTTTTTTAGACATTCTTCAAATTGTAATTCTTGTTTAATTATTTTCAATTTATACACCATCCTTTCGTTTGGATGATTTTAATATTGTTTTTAGACAACAAAAAAATCAACCAGATTTATTTTCTGATTGATTTTTGTATTTATCTGTTCTATTAGTTCGAACAGATACGTCATTGGTGCAGATGGCCGGAATCGAACCGGCACGGTTTATTCAACCGCAGGATTTTAAGGTGTTAAAGTTCATTTATAGATACTTTTAACTATTACTTTTTATTGATAGTTAAAGATACTCCCAACTATATTAAAATCAGCACTTTCATTCATTTTTTATTTAAAAAATCAAAGATATTTAATTTTCTTAAAAATTTCAAAAATAAAATGATTTGTATACAAATTGTATACCGAATTTTAAAATCAAAAGCCAATTCCTTTAACATGAAAATAAAAATTGAAAGGATGATTTATGTATGAAAATTGAATACACAAAACAAGGAGATTATTATTTTCCAAATTTATTACCAACAGAAAATTTGAAGAATTTTGAGATTGGTAGATTTGGAAGAATGAGATTAAAATTTTTAAAAGAGCAGAAAAAATCAGAATATATTATTTTATTTATGAACAATAAACTAAAAGAACATTTATTAGAAATTGATAAAACTGCTAATGATAGGTTTGAATTTTTAATGAAACAGTTAGCTAAAAAAGAAAATATTACAGAAGAATTAAAAGCGACCGACCAATTAAAATGGGTTGGACTTATGAATAATATTAAGCATTCTGCTGAAGAAATAATATTAAAAGAATTAATTTATGTATAGAAAAGAGGTAAAAAATGATGAAAGAAACAAGATTATTTGATATAAATTCTATTGAATTAAATGAACTATTTGATAGTGTAAGAATGGAGTTGAAAAACAAGAATGATGATTATAAAAGGTTAAAAAAACAATACCATGATATTATGGATAGATTTCCAAATTTACAATTAATCTTTGAAGATGATGAAGTACTTGAACTAAATAAAGAAGAATGTAAAATGCTTCAAAAAATTATTCAATTAGGATTAAAAATTGATGAACTAGAAGAATATTCTATCTTCTTTTTAGGTGGTAAAGAAACATATTTTTACTTTAAGAAAATGGGGATTCTAAAAGAATAACAAAAAATATTGTCCTAGCAAGCACTGCATTTGTTATCCCGCAAATGCAACTTGCTGTCCCAGCAAGCAATGAATTTGTCTTCCCGCACAAATTCAAAATAAATGGGGACACCCCAATCCCCATTTTAAATTATATTAAGAAAAGAGGTGATATAATTGAGAGAAAGAGATATTAAAAAAGTCTTTTATTTTAATGAAAAAGAAAATCAAAGATTTAAGAAAAAAACTTTAAAAGCAAATTTATCAGGAAGCAGTTATCTTAGAAGTCTTATTACCAATTATCAGCCTAAAGATGCTCCTTCTGATACAATTCTTTTACCAATAATAAATGAACTAAAATCTGTTGGAAAAACTCTAAATGAAATTGCAAGAACTGCAAATAGATTTGACTTTATAAATACAAGATATTGTAATAGAGATAATAGATGTTATGAGTGATAATATAAGAGAAAAAGTTATAATTACAAAATAAAATATAACAATCCTATACTTTCAAATATGATAAGTATAGGATTGTAAAATAATTTTATAAAATATACAAACCTTTGTTTACTTATAGTTTATAATATGTTATACTTTGGAAAGTGAGGTGAGATTATGAATGATGAAATTCACAATAATATCGAAGAAACTGAAAATTTATTAAATAGTATCGATAATTCTGATGCTATTCAGTTTTCTGAATGGACTAAAGAAAAGGCTAATTTAAGGTATAATGGAAAACTTCCTAAATTTCCAATATATAATAATTTTATTTACTGGTGTAATCTTGGAATAAATATTGGAAGCGAGCAAAATAAATTAAGACCTGTTTTAATATTAAGAACTTCCAAGAATTCACCTATCTGTACCATTCTTCCACTAACAACTAAAAGATTGCAAGATGGTTTTTGGTTTCATATTGATTTAGAAGAAGTCGACTCTACTGTTTTAGTTGAGCAATTAAAGGTTGTTAGTAAAATAAGAATTACAGATCCATATAGAAAAAAAGGGCAATTAGTAACTATTTCACAAAACGACTGGTACAAGATTAATTCACAACTTGAAAGTTTATATAGGTTAAGAAACCTAAAAGATGAATAAAATTTTGAATTTTGCTTGACTTTCTGCCATGGAATAGTTTATAATTAAATTAATAAAACATTAGTGTCCGTTCTGAAAAGAACGTAATCATTATAATCCGATAGCTCAAAAGGCTATCGTTTTTTATTGCATATAATCTAAAATTTTTCATATACTATTATTACATTAGTGTCCATAGCTTTTATGCTATGTTAGTCATTAGTAAAAGGAGAAAATCTAAGATATTGATTTTCTCCTTTATCTCATTAGCTATTATTTAATTCATCTAATTCTTCTTCTATATTTTCCCATGGATATACAGAAACTAAATTATAGTTAATTCCTAATTTATTACATTCTTCTTTAGATAGTTCTTTCATCTCATTAGTAGTCATTGCCCAAGTAGTAAAACATATATTTTTTACACTATCCTTATATGTATAATCTCTAGTTAGGGAAACATAAATAATCTTTACATTTTCTCCGAATTTTTCTCTTATCATTTTAACAGCAATATTAGCAGTTTCTCCAGTAACATGATTTCCTTCTACTAATAAGATACACTCATTTTCATTAATTGAATTATCTTTTAAGTAATCTAATCCAATTTTAGTATCTATACCATGAGTTTCATGGTTGTGTTTTAATTGTATTGGTAACACATCTATAACATTAAACATATGGGAAAGTTTTATTGCTGGAACTCCACCTCCACGCATTATAGGTGCTATATATTTAATTGATAGATTATTAGATTTTAAGTAGTTATTTACATCTTTATAAATCTTATCTATAAAACTGTCTATCCTTTCCCATGAAATTAAATCTAAATCTTTTTTAGTATATATGTATTTCATAGAGTACCTCCTAAATATATTTTTAAAATTTTAATCCTTCATCAATAGGATATGTATTTAATGGTGGAATAAATTTGTGCTCTTTATTTGCTTCTTCGCACTTTTTTATCTCTTCAATATTAATACAACATATAAGATTAATAATTAAAGAGCGAATGGTTTTTAATAGAAATAGCACAATATCATATAGTTCTTCAGTAGAAATATAATAAGCTAATTTATCATCAAAACTTTTTTGCTTTTCTTTTAGAATTTTTACTTCACCTATAGTAAGTATTGTTTTTAAATATTTATGTTCTAAAGAGTTTCTTATTTTACTAATTTCTGTTATTTTGGGGTTTGGCGATGTTTTCTTTCCTTCTATAAAGTCTTTATATATCCAATAGATTCCATACAATCCCCAGTTATTATTTATCTTTTCCTTTATTGGATTATTGTATTTATATATAATTTCACCATTTGCTTTTTTCTTTGCTATATACCATATACTTTTATAATTAACATCATATTCTTTTATTCCAATTTCGAAATATTCATTTAAGAAAAATGCTACCTTATCTAATATTGAATATAAACTCCTAAAAGTCATTCTCATTTTATAATTATAAATAGAATATGTTGCAAAGTCAAAGGAATCTACTAAATGATTTTCTCTATCGGAAAAATGTTCTGTTTCTCTGGGTTGAATGGATTCATAAAAAAGATATCTTGAAGAAATATATTCCTGTTTTATTTCATTCATTAGTCCGAAAAATCGCATTTTTTGTTCATCTTTTACATTCATAATCATATTAGGCAAATGCATTATATCTCTCCACACAACATTATTATCTAAAATATCATTTAAAGGATTTAAGAATAAACTATTTTGTGCACACCATTGTCTATATTTTCTTTCTTCCTCATCTAAAATAGGAAAATCATCAAAAGTCAAACTATTGTCTAAGAATTCTTTTGCATATACTCGTTCTATTTGAGAACAATAGTTATTAAAATCTTTCTCTGCATAGTCAAATAAATTCCTTTTATCTTGAAATGATTTTTTAAAATATTTATATGCTTCATGATCTAATATAACTTGATGTGAATTATCATATATAATTCTAGAATATAAAAATATTGCCATACCAAGATTTCCATTAGCCATAGCAAAATTAGGATATATCTCTAAAGCTTTCTTATAACACTCAATTCCCTCATTTCTTCTATTTACTTCATCAAACAAATTTCCTAAATTAGTATATACTTTTATTGATATTTCTCTTGGAATATCATTTTCTTCAATCATATCAACAGCTTTTCTTAGATAGAAAAATGATTGCTCTAAATTATATTCAACTTCTTTAACAGAAAGTCTGTTAATTCCAACTTGAATATAATCACTATGAGCAGTTCCTATTGAATAGTATAAATTACATTTTGATATTGAATCTAATTCCGAATTTAATAATTCTAATGCAGATTTAAAATTATTTTTAATCTTATCCAAATTTTTTTCATCAAAAGCATTATCAAATTCTTTACAAATTCTTTGTACCCTTTTATCTATAATAAATCTATTCATTTCATATTCCACCATTAATAATTAATTTATATAATCCTTGTATTCTAGGACTTTTTCTATAAGTATCAAAATCAGATACATACTTCCATCCAAATTTTTCATATAATCCATGATGTTTTGTATATAAATATATTTCATTAAACTCTAAGTTTTTCTCAGCATTTTCTTTTACTGTTTCCATCATTTTTCTACAAAGCCCTTTATTTCTGTATGCTTCATCTATATATACATTCGCTAGCCAAGGATATATATCTGGTCTAATACTCAAATCTTCATAAGCAAATTGATACATACCAACTATTTTATTATCTACAAATATGCCATAAGTTTGTGGTAATCTATTTTCTTGTAAACTATGTTTCATAAAACATTTAACTTCTTCAAATACATATCCATCTTCTTTGCCCCACCAATTATACATCCATTCGGTAATAGTATTTAAAGTATTATCATCAGTTTGTACAATTTTTTTTACTTCTACATTATTCATTATCTTTTCCTCCAAATCTTTTCTCATAAATATATCCTATTTCACTTGATGTATTTCCACATTTATCAGGTTCGCCATTATTAATTACTTTATCATATACTTTACTACAACCACAAGCTTCATAAAATTTGAAATTACAAGATTCATCTGTTAATATTTGAATATTTTTCATATTATCATTTTTAGCATATTCAAATACTTGTGAAAGCATTTTCTTTCCAATACCTTTACCACGATAATTTGAATTTAAAATTAAAATGCTTATCTCTCCATCAAAATAATTTGCTAATTCTTCTGGTGTATAATCATAATCATTATTATATTTATAGATAGCTTTTTTATCTTTTACGAATGGACTCCATATAAGTAGAGTCTTCAAAATATGAAAAAACTTTTTCCTAATTATGTATTTCTTGGAATTCCATTTTGCATATCCACATATTCCAATAACTTTACCATTTTCTTTTTCAATAACCATTTTTTCAGTTTCTTCAAGTATTTCAAACAAATAAATCCAAGCACAAACTTTCCCTTTAGAATGCGAAGGTGTTTTTCCTAAATCCCATTCATCATAAAGCATATCTACTGATTGTTTCATTTCTACTAAATTCATTTTTTAAGTCCCCTTATCAATTTTTTATCCTAGCTTTATAAAGTAATTCTTCAATCATTGCTCTATACCTTAGAATTAATGTTTCTATATCTTTTTTAGTACTATTATACCAGATTTTATGAGCTGATAAGTTACCAAGTTCTCTAAAAACATCCATATCTTGTTGAGTGTTTGTTGTTAATTTAAAACTTTTTTCACTATTAGCTATTTTTATCATTTTGTCTAGATTAACATATTTTGTACCAGTCTTATCTAATATTTTGTTTTCTATGCTATTGTTCTGAAACATTAAAACAATTAACACTTCCATTAGTCTTCTCATCATGACAGCAGTACAATCAAATAAATTATTTTCATAGCTAGCATTAATTTGTTTTGCTAATTGTTCTATGTAATTTCTAGTATTATTGTATAATTTTTCTGGAAGAATTGTTTGATTATCTTTAATTTCCTCATTTTCACCTGTCTTGTCCCAATTTAATATATCTTCTATCCAACTTTCCATTCTTTCTCTCCATTGAGACCAATTACCACTATCTGAAACAAGTGTCATAACCTCATTAGATAAATCATCTAGTATTTGTTCTTCACTCCATTCTGCTTTTCTTAATGCTTTTATATATTGATTTATAATGGATTGAGCAGTTCCATCATTCCAATATAAAAATTTACTTTTAGCATAATTCTTTATATGTCTTATTTTTTGTTCAATTGGAGATAAGCTATTATTATGTGCAATTCCACCTATTTTGTTAATAAATAATTCAACACTATCTTTTTCTATATTACCGTCTTTATCTAATGAAATATAGTTTTTAAAACTTATATCTATTGCATTTAGCAATACTTCTACATCAAATTCAGCAAGCAAAACTGAAATATTACTTTTTCCAATTTCATTTAAACTATATGGTTTTATCTTATCTTCAATATATTGTATAACATAATTTACATCTGTTTCATTCTTCATTTTTAGCTCCTTATTTTACATGTTATTTAACCACTCTACATATTCTTCATAAGTAACCTTGCCTTTATCAAGTTTTTCTCTCATTTTTCTATTATCTTCTTTAAACTTCTCAAACTCTTTTTCATATTGCATATTGTCTGGATTTCTTCTTGTTCTCAATAATAGTTTTTGATATACATTCCTATAAGTTCTCAAATCATCATCATCATTAATCATTTTCTGTTTTACCTTAAAAGAACCAATCTCCTTACAAGTTCTAACATCTTCATAAATATTATTACAATATAACTCATCTGTCCTTTTCTCTGGAACAAAGTATTTTCCACAATTCTTACACTTTTTAATTTTAAATATGTCCATGCAGACGATTTCTTGAAGTTCGATAATTAGTAATTGACAAATATCATTACTTTCAAAAGTATATGGTATTGGTAAGATTCTATCTTTATTCACTTTAACAATTTCTATTGATTGATCTTCATCAATAATATTTAAAGGTGCATTTATTCTTGATAAATCTCCAAGTGCAATATTCAATTTATCATTTTCAAAATATGATAATGCTTTACTGCAATTCTTACTCATAGTTAAAACATAAAATCTTTGAAGTGGACTTAAATCCTTTATTTCTTCTAATTGATTAACATTAAATAAGTAATTTACATCAGAAATAAAATCTTCTTTTATGCTTTCTAATTTATCTCCAGATTTTTCTACTAATTCATTTATTAACTTTTCATACTCATTTGCAGTATAGGTATTTTTAAATTCAATTTTTGTTATTTCTGCAAATAAAGTTAAACTATATTCTTGTACAAAATTTTTAACACTCTGAATATCTTTAAAATCACAATTTAAGAAGTTACAAAGCAAAGTACCTATACGATTATCATTTTGAACTAAAATAGCTTCAAAATCGTTTTTAACCTTTTTGTAGCTCATATAAGTAAGATATTCCTTCCTTAAATTTCTATCTACATATAATTTAATTACATTACTAATCTTTCTATTTTTTATAAAAGCAATGACATCTTCATTTGAGTTTTTCATAAGCTCACCTAACCTTTTATATAATACAGTTATTTTTTTATATTATTTTATCATAAACTATTGACTCTTGCAAGTATATATGTTATTATTAAGTTAGTTTTAGATATTTTTATATTTAATAATAACAAAAAGACTGCACATTGACAATTTCGTATTACATAACCCAAATAAAAAAACGGGTAAATAGATTAAAGGAGGTACTACAATGAATAATTTAGAAAACTATCATTTAATGTTTAATAACTATCCAGATGTAGTAAACATTAAACAACTTCGTGAAATGTTAGGTGTAGGAATTACAAAAGCTTATACTTTGGTAAATGACAATATTATTCCTTCAAAGAAAATTGGAAGAGAATATAAAATTCTAAAAGTAATGATAATCAATTACTTAACAAACTCAAAATAATTTATTTACCAAATTTACTTTAATATCTAAAACTAACAATTCATGTTAAAGTAAATTGGCTGTTATAGGGAAAGGAGATTGTAGATGGTTAAAGTAACAGCAACAATTTACAAGAGAAGCAAAAACTGGGTGGCACTACTTTATATAGTAGATGGTATCAATCCACCTCGTAGGAAATCAGTAACAACTGATATTCCTATTACAAAATCTGAGAAAACAGCACGCAAAAGTGCTGAAGAAATTAGAAGAAGATATGAAGAAGAACTAAACAATAATTTGAAAGTAACCCAAATGGCACAAAGTTCTAATAATAGTATTTTATTTTGTGATTATATGCTAAATTGGCTTAAAATGATAAAACCTAATATTAGACCAACAACTTATGGTGGCTACGAAAGAATAATCAATAAAAGGATTTATCCTTACTTTAAAAACTTAAATGTTACACTTACAAAATTAAAGCCAATTCATATTCAAGCATTTTACACTTATCTTTTTAATGAACTAAAATTAAAAGGTGCAACTGTTAAAAAGTATCATGCAAATATTTTATCTGCCCTTTCTTATGCAGAAAAGATGGACTTAATTACTTTTAATCCAGCAAAGAAAGTCGATACACCAAAAGTTGAGCCTTATGTTCCAACTTTCTATAACAAAGATGAGTTACAATTACTTTTTAGTATAATAAAGGATACTAATATTAAAATCCCCATTTTAATTGGAGCATTTTATGGATTTCGTAGAGAAGAAATTCTTGGATTAAAGTGGGATGCTATTGATTTTGAGAATAATTCAATAACAATTAACTTTACAGTAACAGAAGCAAGTTATGATGGGAAACATCAAATTGTAGCAGAAGCTAAAACAAAAACAAGTTCAAGTTATAGAACTTTACCACTAATTCCAGAAATAAAAGAATTATTGATTGAAGAAAAAGAAAGACAAAGAGAAAACAGAAAAATATTTAAAGATTGTTATTTGAATATGGATAATTATGTATGTGTTAATGAAGATGGATCACTTATCAAACCAGACTATCTAACACATAAGTTTCATGAAATTATTGTGAATAACAAATTAAAACCAATTAGGTTACATGATTTAAGGCACAGCTGTGCATCACTTCTTCTAAAAAATGCAGTTCATATGAAAGATATTCAAGTATGGCTTGGACATTCTAGTTTTAATACAACAGCAAACTTATATGCTCATGTAGACAAAACAGCTAGTGAAAATTCAGCAAAAGTAATTGGAAATGTTTTAAGCATAGCAACTGCATAAAACAAAAAAGTTATTATCTATCGAGAATAGGTAATAACATACATATAAAAATGAAAATTAGATATTTTTGTATACAAATTGTATACTGATAGTATTTTTAAATAAAAAAATAGACTTATCAAAAACTCTAAAAATATTGATAAATCTGTGGTGCAGATGGCCGGAATCGAACCGGCACGGTTTATTCAACCGCAGGATTTTAAGTCCTGTGCGTCTGCCAGTTCCGCCACATCTGCATTTATTGAACTGACACTGATTATTTTACTACTTTACTATGCATTTTGTCAATAGTTATAAAAAATTTTTTTATTTTTTTACGCATTTTATTAATTTATATGCATATCTTGCATGCTTATTTGTCTTTATACTTTTTTCTTTTTTAATAAATTTTTTCTTTATTTAATATTCTAATATATAAATAATAAAAGACATAGTATTGTTCCTATGTCTTTATATGAATTCATATATTTATATAAATTTCAGTTCTTATTTTTTATTTACTAAATCTTTTAATGCTTTTCCTGCTTTGAATACAGGTGCTTTAGAAGCTGGTATTTTGATTTCTTCTTTAGTTTGTGGGTTTCTTCCTTTTCTAGCAGCTCTTTTTCTTACTTCAAAAGATCCAAATCCAACTAATTGAACTTTATCTCCTTTTACTAATGTTTCTGTTACAACATCGATTAATGCATTTAAAGATGCTTCTGCATTTTTCTTTGTTTCTCCTGTTTTAGCTGCGATAGCTGCGATTAATTCTGATTTGTTCATTTACATTACCTCCTATAAGATTTTCGATATGTAGATTGTTTAAAAATCTATCTACTACTATCATTATTCGCCAAAGTTAGATAAAATCCTTCTTTTTTACTTTATTTTTTCTACTTTTGCTTTTATTTTTTTCAATTATATCAATGTTTTTTTACATTTTTTAGAATTTTGTATTGTCTTTCTATTTTTTTATACATTAGCATCTTTCCTGTATATACCAATGGTTCTAAGGATTTTATATATCTTTTGTCCATATGGAATCATAAAGATATTATCCTCCGAAAATATTTTTAATAAAAATACTAAAATAACATATAAAATAATTGCAGTAGCCATTGATATTATTGTACACATTTTTTTAGAAATAATACCTATTAATGTATTATATATAAATAAAGATCCTATTCCCATTATTATCGTTGCAATAATTGGTTTTATAAAATAATCTTTTATATCTATTTTTAACTTTATTTTTTTATTCATAACATTTAAATCAATTAATACTGCAATTAAATGGCATACCATTGTTGCTATTGAAGCACCGGCAGTTCCCCCTAGTATAAATGTTTCCGGATTAATTGGTATTAATATTAAGTTCAATATTAATTTAACAATTACTCCAATTCCTAAAGCTATTGCTGGTATCATAGATTTTCCTATTCCCTGTAGAACTCCACTAATAGTTTGCTCTAGTACAATAAAGGTTATAGATAAAGCACTAATTTGCAATATAAATCCACCAGAAACCTGATTTGGAAATAATAATTCCAAAATTGGATTTGCAAAAATAATCATTCCCACTGTACATGGTAAACCTATCAATATAGTTACCAATAATGAAAACTCTATTCTTTTTGTTACATTTTCAATGTTGCCAGTAGCTCTTGCAGAAGAAACAGCAGGAACAAGTGCTGTTATAAATGCCACATTAAATGACATTGGTAATGTTACTAATGTATCAACCTTACCGCTTAATATACCATATTGTGCTTTAGCGACACTTTCTGTCATAAAATTTTTTAACCCTCTTACTACAGTCATAGAATCAATATTTTTATTAATTGTAGCTAATACTGGAGTTAATGACATTGGAATTGATACACTCAGTATCTCCAATATTATTTTACTAATACTTTTATATTTATAATTTACCGTATTTTTTACTTCCCTCGCAATATCCTTTTTTACACTAAAATAGTACATATATAGATACGCAAAGCATAATACAGAAGATATTGTGGTTGCTAAGTTTGCTCCAGATGCCATAATAGTTGTATCTGTACCACTTACAATAGCTATAACTTCCACGATAATAATTGTAAGCAGTGTTTTAAAAGTTTGCTCAATTGTTTGTGAATTTGCCGTCACTTTAACACACTGTCTTCCATTGAAATATCCTCTAATTACACAAATAAGTGACACAAAAAATATAGACGGCGAAAGTGATACCAGACTCATCTCTGCCTCTGGAATTTGTAACCACAAATTTGCTATTCTACCTGCTTGAGTGTATAGAAACATTGAGCATATAAATCCAATTGTTCCGAATGTTACAATTGCAATTTTAAAAATTTTGTGTGCACCTTTATGATCTCCTATTGCAACTCTTTCTGATACTAACTTTGATACGGCATTTGGTATGCCTATCGATGAAATTGTTAATAATAATGCATATATTTGAAATCCACTACTATATATAGCATTTCCTTTGTCTCCAAATCCTTGTCTGTTAGTTAAGTACATTCTATATATTAATCCCAATACTTTAATAAGTATTTGAGATAACATTAGAATAACAACTCCCTTCATGAATCCTTCTTTTTTTATTTTCCTATCTTTCTTTAAAATATTCATAGTTAATAATATTGTATATTATTTGAATTTATTCTTATTTATTTTTGTCAAAAGTATTGTTTTTTTCTCGGTTTTATAGGATAATATATATGTATATTTATATTTTTGAAAGTGGTGAAACTATTGAAATACATAGACAAATTTTTAAAATTTTTAAAAACAGATCGTAATACTTTTGTAACATACATTTTAACATTAATAACAGCATACGTACTAATAGATAGACTAATAGAATTAATGTTTATGATTTTTACAGGAGTTTCATATTCTTATTGGGGACCAATTGAATATACATTAGCGATTGCAGCTTGTGTATTTGCTTTTTACTTTTCTTTTGGTTCAAAGTTTGCAAAGGCAGATGTTGACAAAGTACGTTTCTTTAATACATATGTCATTTGTTTATATATAATCTCTGTATCTGCGATTGTGCAATGGCTAAATTCAGCTGCATGGATTGGATTACTTTCACTTCCAAATTATCCTCAAATAGCAACAGAATTTTCTTATTTATTTAGACCTGCATTTACAGCAATATCGTTATATATACCTTTAGTAACTTTTTATAAATTATTTAAATGGCTTACATTTACAATTAATGATACAAAAGATTTAAAAGACTCTATTGCTGATTATGGTGGTATAAGCCTAGCTGGTAAAGATGGAAATACTGGTAAATTCAGTTGTGAAGTTAAGTTATGTGTTGATTCTGAAACAGGTGAAGATGTTATAATTCCAGAATCTAAGAGATTGGAATCTTTCTTAGCAGTTGGTGTTTCAGGTTCAGGTAAAACAACAATGATCTATGAGCCTATGATTGCAAGGGATCTAGATAGAAAATATTTCTTTAGAGAAATTTCAAAAGAAATGGGATTTACAGCATTAAAAACAGGTATTGCTACATTAAACTGTCCTTATGATAATGCATATTTAACAGAAAACTTTTCATTAGACATGCTATCTCCAAACTCAGATAAGCTTGACATATATAACAAATATATGAAAAAAATGATTGTAGGATCATTAGGTGGAAAATATGTATATAAAAATTTAGGACTAACTTACCTTTCAGCAGAACATGAATCAATTGAGAAAATTCAGAGTGTAGCTAACAACTTTAAGATAAAAGTTAATTTAATTGATCCTAACAATTTTGATTCTCCTGGATTAAACCCATTTGTATACTCAGATCCTATTAAAACAGGAGTTGCAATTTCATCTGTATTGAAAGGATTATTTGCAACTAGCAGACCAGACATACAACTAGCGTTTAGAGAAAATACTGCAATTCAAATAATAGAAAACTTATCTATATTATTAAAAGAAATGTATCCTAGACAAAACGATGGAGATTTGCCAAATTTAGAAGATCTACTAAATATGTTAAATGATTTCTCTTTAGTTGAGAATATGTGTAATGACATGAAAGAAATCCCTGAACTTGCTAGTAAATATAAAATATTAATTAGGTACTTTGAAAATAATTTCTATGCTGATAGTAATGATTTGAAAAATACAAAGCAATCTGTATTTACTGCTTCAGCAGAGTTAGATAATTTATTAAGATCACCAGGAGTTAAAAACATTTTATGTAATAGAACCAATAACCTAGATTTCGATAAAGCTTTATCAAATGGTGAAGTTACACTTGTATGTACAAGAAGAGGTGATTTAGGAGCAAATGCTCACAAGGCATTTGGTATATTCTTCTTACTATTAATGCAACAATCTGTTCTTTCTAGACCTGGAAATGATAGCAATAGAATACCTCATTTCTTATACATTGATGATTTTCCAGAATTCTTATGTAAAGCAGTTGAACCAGTGTTTACAATATACAGGAAGTACAAAGTTGGATGTATTTTATCATCTCAAACACTTTCTCAATTAAATGATCCAACTGGCAATAATAACTTTAAAGATGAAATTTTAGCAAACTGCGTAAATAAAGTAATCTTTGGAAATGCTCTTCCAGAAGACGTACAATGGTGGCAAACAGAGTTACAAGATAAGCGTGAATGGACATGGAATAAAAATTATGAGACAAATCCTGAAAAAGATAATTTTGGATATGATACTAAATTAGCAAATATAGATTTCAAATGGAAACCTAATTATACAGCAGGAAAAATAATGTCGCTAAAAGCTAAGCAAATACTATTTAAAGTAAAAGATTCAAAAGGAAAGAGTTACGTTGCTAAAGGTAAATTAGATTTTATTGAAGCAAAATATAAAGAATCTAAAAAATTAAAAGAATATAATTTTGAAAAATTTACAAATGGAATTTCTGATTTAGAAAAAATAAAAGAAACATCAAAAAAATATAGAGGACAATTCTCTGGTGCAGCAGCAGATAATGACCCATCAGACTTCGAGTTAGAATCAGATCCAATTAAACTTGATAATAGTGATTCTAAATTTTTTATAGACAATGAAGATGCAATTATATTTGATTTAAATAGAGATGGATCAAAAAAGAAAAACTAAATAATAAAAATAACATTCAAATCTTATATGATTTGAATGTTATTTTTTGCTTATATTCCCAATAATTTAACCTCAACATTTTCCATTTTGTATTTTCCTGTTGTTTCATCTATTCTAAATTCTACCAAGGTCTTATCTAAAGTTTCTTCATTTTGTCTTAGATCTGTTGAAAAATATAATTTTATTTTATTAATTTCAACTTGGTTCATTACTATTGTTTTGAATGTTTCAGCCATATGTTTTTCGTCTTCACATATAATAATTAATTGTGGCATTGAACTAAAGCCAGAATCCATTGGTACATAATTTTCGTAAAAATCCTTGTACATTCTCATTTTGTCTACAAGTTTCTTTTGCCAATCTTCTTCTCTTCTTACCACTTCAAATAAAAATTCTATAGATTTATTGTTTTTAGTTAGCTTTACACTTCCACCTGTTGCTTTAAATGTTTTTCCTAGCATTTTAGCTGTAATTGATGGTTTTACTGTATAAGAATCAAAAGCTTTTACTTTTCTTAAATAAGCAATCAAAGTTTGATTTCCTGCTAATCTCTTTTTTATCATTGCAACAGGCTTAGTATTATCTGTAGGTTGCCATTTACATTCTATTCCTCTTGAATTTAGTAGATATTTCCCCATTTTTTCTAGACAATATATTCTATAAATTCCTTTTCCATCTTCTCCAGAGAAATAGTATCTTGTTAAGATTTTAGATTTTACAAGTTGTTCTAATTTATTATTTAATTTATCCTGTGATGCAACCTCAATATTTTTCCATTCTAGCATTTGAAATAACTGTCTTGATGTCATAAATTCAAATTCATTTACCAATTCTAATATATGAAAGTGTAAATCATTTATATGTCCAATGTTAATTTTATGTATAATTTGATTCATTGATACATATCCATCTTTTCCATCAAATGTTTTTATTTCCCCTTCTCTTACTGCAAATGGAGAAACTAAAGCTTTTATTTGATTATCTTCTACCATATTAAATCCTCCCTAATATTTTATATAATCATTAATTTAATTTTCTTCTTTTCAGGAATAATCTTTTTTATATTAACTATTACATTTTCACCATACACTATATCCGGTTTATATTCCGCAAGTCCTACTAAGTTAGGCTTTAATTCAACAAATATTCCGTTGTGATTTTTCTCTGTTTCCCTTGCTATTCCAACAACAATATCGCCTTCATTAAATAAGTTTGCATTTTCCTGCCACGTTCCAAGAAGTTCTTTATACGAAAATGTAATTCTATTGTTCTCACTATCTATTGATTTTACCATAACTTTTACCTTTTGTCCAATTTTAAATCTTTCTGCAGGTGTTTTTATTCTTGCAACAGATATATCTTGTATATGTAATAACCCAACCGTTCCATTTTCAATTTCAATAAATGCTCCATATTGTTGTATGCTCTTTATTGTTCCTTCTACTATCATTCCCTCTTTAAGTTGTTTATCACAATTATTCTCATATTTATATACAAGCTTCATCTTTTGATTTTCTTTCAATTTTATCTCTCCTTTATTTTATCTTATGTAGCACTTAGAATTTATTTTAATAGACTGTTTACTTCTTTCTCTTTCAAATATCTCCATTGACCTAGCTTTATATCTTTTACACCTATATTTCCAATTTTACTTCTATGAAGTGCAAGAACCTTTTTACCAACTGCATCACACATCTTTCTTACTTCCCTGTTTTTTCCTTCATGTATTGTGATTTCTAGTCTCGAGATATTTTTTTCTTCGTCAATTTTTAATATTCTAACTTTAGCTTTGCCTGATGTATAATCTTCTATTTCAACGCCGTCTCTTAATTTCTGAACATCTTCATCTGTAATCTTTCCCTTTAAGGTTACATTATATGTTTTCTCAATCTCATATTTTGGATGTGTAATTTTATATATAAATTCTCCATCATTTGTTAATATGATTGCACCAGATGTATACATATCTAGTCTTCCAACAGGCAATATACTTTCTTTTACCTTAACTAAATCTAAAACTGTATCTCTTCCAAATTGATCCTTAGTTGTTGTAACATAACCAATTGGTTTATTTAATAGAATATATACTTTTTTATCATTACTTAATGTTATCTTTTTACCTTGAAAAATAACCTCATCTTTATTCGGTATTATTTTTGTTCCTAGTTGTGTTACAGTTTTGCCATTTACCTGTACATCACCGTTTAATATATGTTCTTCAGCCTTTCTTCTAGAGCATACTCCTTGGTTTGCTAAAAACTTTTGTAATCTAATTTCGTCCAATTTCTTCTCCTTCTATTATTCTTTTAAAATATTCTGGTAAATCCGCTTCTAAATGCATTTTTACTCCTGTAATAGGATGTTTAAAATCCAAACTCTTTGCATGTAGCATCTGTCCTTCAACTCCAAAATCATTTTTTCCGTTAGAGTATATCATATCACCTACTACTGGATGACCTATCTCTGCCATATGAACTCTAATTTGATGTGTTCTTCCAGTATCTATCTTTATTTCTAATAATGTATATTTAGGATACCTTTTTAGAACTTTAAAGTGAGTGACCGCATTTTTACCATCCTTTACTACTGCCATTTTCTTTCTGTCTTTAGTACTTCTGCCTATTGGCATATCAATTGTTGCCTCATCTTCTTGTACCACTCCTCTTACCAAGGCAATATATATTTTTCTAACCTCATGATTTTTTATTTGCTCACTCATATTTATATGAGCCCTATCATTTTTGGCAACAATAAGTAATCCTGAGGTATCTTTGTCTAATCTATGTACAATCCCTGGTCTTAATTCTCCTCCAATACCAGATAGGCTCTCTTTACATATTGCCATAATTGCATTTACAAGTGTTCCATCTGGGTTTCCATTAGCAGGATGTACCACAAGTCCTTTAGGCTTATTTACTACAATAATGTCATTATCTTCATATATAATTTCAATAGGTATTTCTTGTGGTTTCAAATTTGTTTCTTTTGCCTCTGGAAGATTTATTGTAATTTGATCATTCATCTGAACTTTATATGACAATTTCTTTTTAGATCCATTAACCAATATGTTTCCACTTTCAATTAATTTCTGTATCATGGTTCTTGATAACTGTTTCCTTTCTTCTGCAACATACGCATCTAAACGTATATTGACTTTTCCAACTATTATTGTGTCCACTTAGTTCATCCTCTTTTATTTATTATTTGTTCTTTCATAAATAACATAGTATTTATCTACATATAATTGTTTATATTTTTTATCTCTTGACAAAAACATATTTAGCTTTGCATTTCTCTTCACTATTACATGCGTGATTCCATAACTTTCGAATTTGTCTTCGTAATATGTTGATATATTAGAAATATTAATATAGTCTGAAAAAATATCTCTTCCTGCTACGCCATTAAACTGAGGTGTGTATAGCTCTGCTCTTGAATCTATAAATACAGGTATCCCTCTATATAGTAAATAGCTTCCATAATTGTATTCGTTATAAATTCTCATTGTTTTTGTATCTAAATTTTCTATAATATAATTACATGCAGCAACTGGATATGTAGAATCATCTACTACTTTACTATATATTTTATTTCTATAGAAATAAAGACTTATTAATATAACGACTAATATTGTTACTATTTTTCCCAGCCAACTAGTCATTGCTTTTGTTAACTTGTCACAACCATCTTTATCGTATTTATTTATAAAGTTAACTAGCAATTTTTCAAATATAAATCCACAAACTATAACAAATAAAGATATCTGTCTTCTAGACATAAAACAAAGTAATGTTAGTCCTCCTAGCATAAATAAGTCTCTTAATGTTATTTTTGTATCTGTGAAAATTAATATTGCTAAGAATAATATAAATACAGCTAATATATTTCTATTATTTATTAGAGTAAGTGGTAAATGTTCACTAATATTGCTCATTGTATTACCTTGCATTGTTTTTATAAGATATGTATAAGGAGTATCACCAAGAGGAGTAAGTAATCCTGTAAAAGCACAAATAATCATAATTACAATTAACCACTTTGCTGCACTATTTTTCTTTAATATAATTCTATATGGATTATTTCTTCTCTCTTGCTTCCTTGCAATTGATTTTTCTTGCATTTCCTGTAGTTCATCTATTCGTTTAGTTAATTTATCAATTCTTTCTTGTGATGCTTTCTTTAATGTTAATCTTTTTACTTTATTTTTGTTTAATTTTATTTTTATTCTATAATATAAGTTTGCGTCTGCTATTAATGCTATTAAATATTCCGCAACATATGGCAAGAATAAAACAAAATAGAAAGGCCAAACTGCTAAGTGCACATTTGCAATAATTATTGGAATAATAATTAAACCAACAGCATATCTTTTCTTCTTTGTTTCAAGAAATTGTTCAATAAATAAAATTTGTAACACGAATAAAATATATGTAACTAATTGTGCTCTTGCAGCTATAAAATTCTGTAATAAATATATACAAGCAAATGTAATTAAAAATGCTATCAATTGATTTTTGCAAAGTTTACTTGCTACAAAATATAATAATACGCCTAAGATCATTGCAAGTATTACTGTTGCAATATAAATAGCATTAAATCCACCTATTCCAATATTTTCTCCAAAGTTAAAAATTTGATATGTTGCCACATCATATGCCCAGTGAGGATATGTATATGGTAGGTTTTCATGCCATGAAAACGGATCTTTCATATCTATTCCATTTTCCATGATATGCTCCCCTATCTTTATTGTATAATATGTATCATTTTGCAAAGTTTTTGGTGTAATTGCAAAACAAAATAAAAGAATTGCTATTACCGCTAATACGTTAAATTTCATTTTTGTCTTCTTATCCATTTTTTATCTCCTTTTAAATATTAAATTCTGCATAAATTGCATAATGATCTGATGTCATATTGCTATTGATCGTTTCAAATTTTTTCAATGTAATATTTTTAGAATAGAACATTGTATCAATACAACCCTGTCCCAAATCTGAAAACCATGTATCATCTGTATTATCCAATTTTATTAAAGATTTTTCTATCATATTATATTCTTCATATTCTGATCTTTTCTCATATGTATATTTATTTTTACCTATTCTTGTTACTCCTACATTAAAGTCTCCACCTATAATTATTATTTCGTCATCATCTATTTTATCTATGATTTTCATTAATTCTTTTGTAGAAAGGATTCTTTCTTCTTCATATGTAGACAAATGCACAGAAAATAGGTTTATCTTTGCAGTTCCCAATATGATTTTATTGCACAATATTCCTCTTTGTTCATGCTTTGGATCTGTAAGTGGCATTAGATAATTTGTTGAAAAAGATATTGGAAATCTACTTATTATTCCGTCTCCATAATAGCCATTTTCAAATGTAATATTACTTTCCATAGAGCAATATGGTAAATACACCTTTTTACTAAATTCTCTTATTTGATTTTTATTTTCTGCTCTTTTTGTATACATATCTATTTCTTGCAAAAACACAATATCTGGTTTATATGCATTAATTAATTTAGCTTGTCTTTCTAAATTAACTTCTCCGTCCATTCCTTTTCCGTGGGCAATATTAAAAGTTACTACTTTTAAAAGCATTTGGTTTTCTCCTTTATTATCTATTTTTTCATTTTCATTATATCAGAAAATATGTGTAACATACAAGTATTTTCATTAATTATTGGCATAATAAAAACAAACCAAAATTATTTATCATAACTTTGGTTTGTTTTATTATTATTTAATTCTAATAGCATTTATAACAGTAATTATCGTAACTCCAACATCTGCAAATACTGCAAGCCAAACTGGTGCAACTCCCAACACTCCTGCTGTTAATACTATAAGCTTCATTGCTAGTGAAAATATAATATTTTCTTTCATAATTCTAACCGTTTTTTTACCAATATTTATACTTTCTGGAATAGCTTCAAGATTATTTGAAATTAATATACTATCAGCTGTGTTACTTGCAATCTCCGTTCCTTCTCCCATTGAAATTCCAAAATCAGATGCTGCTAAAACTGGGCTGTCATTAATTCCATCTCCAACGAATAATGTCTTTCCTTGTTTTTTTAGTAAGTTTATCTTTTCTAGTTTTTCTTTTGGTAATAATCCTGCATATAAATCTGTAACATTTAATTTTTCTGCCACAATCTTTGCATTTTTTAAATTGTCACCTGTTAATATAACTGTTTTTTCTATTCCAACTTTATTAAGCTTTCTCATTAGTTCTTGTGTATTTTCTCTTATTTCTTCTTTTAAAGAAATGTCTCCAATTACTTCTCCATTTACTGAAAGATAATTTTTTCCTTCTTTTAGATCATCAAATTTTATATTGTTTTGTTCTAATAATTTTTTATTTCCAAAAAGTACGATTTTTCCGTCAATGTTTCCACATAATCCACATCCTGCAATTTCTTTATACTCCTTAACTTCCTTTTCAATAATTACATTTTTAAGATTTTCATCTTCTATTTTTTTATTAATAGCACTAGCAATTGGATGAGCAGAATTTTTTTCTAGCAAATATATATATTCTAGTACATCTTTTTCTTCATGATTTCCATGTACATTTAACTCATTTATTTCCATCTTTCCTGTTGTAAGAGTTCCTGTTTTATCAAATGCAATGACCTTTGCTTTTGATAAATCTTCAATATGTTTTGTTCCTTTAATTAGCATTCCTTTTTTAGATATTGCACCAAGTCCAGTATACAATGCTAAAGGAATTGATATTACAATACTACAAGGGCAAGATGCAACTAAAAATACAAGTGCTCTCATAAGCCATTCTTTAAATTCAAGTCCTATAATAGGTGGGACTACTGCAATTAGTATTGCAAGAACAATTACAATTGGAGTATATATTTTTGAAAACTTTGTTATAAATTCTTCTGTTTTTCCTTTATTATTTTGTGCTTCATAAACTAAATCTACTATCTGTGAAGCTGTTGAATCTTTAAACTCTTTTTGTACTATACATTTTAAACTACCATTTAAATTTATTGTTCCTGATAGTAGTTCCATATCATCAGATACAACTACTGGAATACTTTCACCAGTTATATTAGATGTATCTATTTCAGATTTTCCACTTATAACTTTGCAGTCAACTGGCACCATTTCTCCAGGTTTTATTAAAATAGTATCTCCAACCTTTAATACATTTACATTAACTACTTCTACATCATTTTCTTTTAATAAATTAGCATTTTTAGCTTTTATATCGGCAATTTGTTTTATGCTGTCATTTGATTTTTCAACTGCACGGTGTTCAATAAATTCTCCAAGTTTAAATAATAATATAACTAAAGCACCTTCAGTAAATTCTCCTATAACACATGCTGCGACAACGGCTATTGCCATTAATGTATCTTCTTCAAAATTTAATTTAAATATATTTTTTATACCTTCAAATAATATTTCATATCCTGCAAGTATTATAGATACAATGTACATACCAATTTTAATATTTTCTGGTATTTGTGGTATAAATGTAATAGCAAAATTTATTACTGATATTATATATAATATCTTTTCTAACTTCTCCCCTTTTTCCTCTTCCCCATCGTGGTGGTTTCCATTGCAATTACAGCTATGACTCATTTCTATTCTTTACCCTCCTTTATATGTGCTAAAGCCATTTTTATAATTTCTTCTATATGTCCATCTTGCAATTTATAGTATACTTGTTTTCCTTCTTTTCTATATTTTACAAGTTTACTTTTTCTTAGTAATTGCAATTGATGTGAGACTGCAGATTGATTTAAATTAAGTAATTCGCATAAATCACATACGCAAAGTTCTGTATTTAGAATGGCACATATAATGCGAAGTCTTGTTTCATCTGCAAATAGTTTAAATATTTCAGCTAAGTCTTGTGTCTCCTCAGATCCAATATTGGTTAGTTTTACTTTGTTTATTAGGTTATAATGAGGACATTTTTCCTCACAAATAAATTCATTACTCAAAGTCTGTTACCTCCTTCCAGGCAACATATGTTCATGTGTTCATATGTTACTTATATAATATGCTTTTTTATTTAAAATGTCAACATATTTATTAAGAAATTTATAAAAAATAAAGCTTAAATTTTATAAATTTAAGCCCTATTTTTATTAAATATTAATTAGATTATCCATTGATTTGTTTTGCAACTTCTTCTGCAAAGTTCTCTTCTCTTTTTTCTAGTCCTTCTCCTCTTTCAAGTCTTGCAAATCTAATTATTTTGCTTCCTTTTGATTCTACAAGTTTTCCAACTTTTATATCTGGATCTTTAACAAATTCTTGCTCTATTAAGCAGATTTCTCCATAGAATTTTCCAATTCTACCTAATACTATTTTTTCAGCTATTTCTGCTGGTTTTCCTTCATTCATAGCTTGTGCTTTTAGTATTTCCATTTCCTTATCTACTCTTTCTTGTGGAACTGCTTCTCTGTCTAAGTACTCAGGTCTTGCAGCTGCTATTTGCATACAAATATCTTTTGCAAGTTCATGAGTTCCATTTTCCATTTCAACTAAAACAGCTATTTTTCCGTCTCCGTGAATATAGCTCTCAATTAAATTACTATCAGATTCAAATCTATCAAATCTTCTAATTGACATATTTTCACCGATTGTAGCAATTTTATTTGTTAAAACTTCTTGTACTGTTTTATCTGGTTCTGTAATTGATGTTTGTGCTAATAATTCTTCAACACTTTTTGGTGCTTTTAAAGCTACTTGTTTTGCAACATCTGCAACAAAGCTTTTGAATTCTTCGTTCTTAGCAACAAAGTCTGTTTCAGCATTTACTTCAACAGCTGCTCCTACTTTACCATCTTCTGAAATATATGTTGTTACTAATCCTTCTGCTGCAATTCTGTCTGATTTCTTAGCTGCTTTTGCAATTCCTCTTTCACGTAATAGTTCAATTGCTTTTTCAAAATCTCCATCTGTTTCTGTTAAAACCTTTTTGCAGTCCATCATACCTGCACCTGTTTTTTCTCTTAACTCTTTTACTTGACTTGCTGAAATCATAAATATATCCTCCCTTTTTACGTAATAAAATAAGGAGACAGAGCAGATAAAAGCTCTCCTCCTTTTATACTATACTTAATTCAAAATTATTCTTCAGTTGTAGTTTCTTCTGATTCTGCTACAACTTCTTCCATACTTTGATCTTCTGAAGTTTCTGTCATTTCTTCTTCAGTTTCCATCTCCATTGATTCACCTTGTCTACCTTCGATAACGGCATTTGCCATACAATCTACAATTAAGCTAACTGCACGTATTGCATCGTCATTTCCTGGAATTGCGTAATCAACATCCTCTGGATTACAGTTTGTATCTATTAAACCAATTACTGGAATTCCTAATTTTTTTGCTTCTAAAATTCCTATTCTTTCTTTTTTAGGATCAACAATGAACATAACTCCTGGAAGTTGTTCCATGTCTTTAATTCCACCAAGGTTTTTCTCTAATTTTTCCATTTCTTTTTTTAGAAGAATAACTTCTTTTTTAGGTAATACATCAAATGTACCATCTTCTTGCATTCTTTCTAATTCTTTTAATCTTCCAATTCTTTTTCTAATTGTTTCAAAGTTTGTTAGAGTTCCTCCTAACCATCTTTGATTTACATAGTACATACCACATTTTTCTGCAGCTTCTTTTACACATTCTTGTGCTTGTTTCTTTGTACCAACAAATAGAATTGTTTTTCCTTCTTCTGCTTGTTCTTTTAGGAAGCTATATGCTTCGTCTAATTTTTTAGATGTCTTTTGTAAATCGATAATATGGATACCATTTCTAGCTTGGAATATGTATTCAGCCATTTTAGGATCCCATCTTCTTGTTTGATGTCCGAAATGAACACCAGCTTCAAGTAATTGTTTCATTGCAACTACTGCCATTTTATTTTCCTCCTTTTTTGTTTTACCTCCACAAAGCTTTAGGCATTTAAAAAGACTTGCTTTAATATAAAACAAGCACTCCTTTTTAAACTAGGCTCGTGTGTGTATTTTTAACGAAACTATTATATCAAAAAATTATTACAAATGCAATACTTTTGTAACATAAATGTAATATTTTTTTTGTTTATTTTTGTCAATATTTGTGATACAATATACAAAGTTGATAATAGAATCTTACTAATGAAAGGATGAGCTTATTATGCAATTTAATAAATGTAGTCGTTGTGGATGTTTTTTTATGACCAACTCAGATGTATGTCCAAACTGTGAACCAAAGGATATGTGTGATATAAATAAACTAAAAAATTACCTATCAGATTGTGAGACGGATTCGTCTATTGAAGAAATTTCTTGTAATACTGGCATTTCACCTAAAAACTTACATCGTTTTCTTCAATCTGATGAAATTGCAAAGTTAAATTTAAATGATTTTGGAATTAAATTCAAAACAGAATTATAATATTCTATACTAAAATGGCAGATTTCTAATAATTAATTGAGATTCTGTCATTCTTATTTTTACAAGACTGTAAAAATAATTATAATGCTATTATGGCTACTTTACTTATTAAATTTACTTCTGTTAAAACAGGACATACCAAAATTTAAATTTTAGTATGTCCTGTTTTTGTTTTACACTTTTCTCTTTTTTCTTTTCAAATTTTTATTTAATAACATATATTTCTTCTAGTTTTTTAACCGCTTCTTTTGCCTTATTTTCATTATTTGCATGAATATATGCAATAATTTCTCCTTTTTTCACTATGTCTCCTATTTTTTTCTCTAATACAATTCCAACATTACTTTCAATTTTATCTTCTTTTCTTATCCTTCCTGCACCTAAATTAACTGATATTTTTCCAATCTCTTCGGCCTTTAAACTTTTAATTATACCGTCTTCTTCAAATTTTACAGGAATTATATATTGTGCTTTTTCAAACTTTTCAGTGTTTTCAATATATGAAACATCTCCACCTTGATTTTTAACAAGCTGTTTTAACTTATCTAGAGCTTTTCCATTAGAAATATTACTTAGCATAGCTTTTTTATTTTGTTCTAAATCATTTCCTTTTCCTGCAAGTTTGATCATATTACTTCCCAGTTCAAGTACTACATCTTTTACGTCTTCTTGCATTTTTCCTTTTAGAAAATTTATTGCCTCAATTACTTCTAATGTATTTCCAACACACTTTCCTAATGGCTGTTCCATCGGTGTCATAACACAAACTGTTTCTCTACCTGCCAGGGTTCCAATTTTGGTCATAACATCTGCAAGTTCATTTGCCTTTTCTTTTGTTTTCATGAAAGCTCCACTACCATATGTAACATCTAATACAATCTTATCTGCACCAGCAGCTATTTTTTTGCTCATAATGCTAGATGCTATTAAAGGTATACTTTCAGTTGCAGCTATACTGTCACGAAGTCCATATATTTTTTTATCTGCAGGTGCCAAGTTCATGGTTTGTCCAATTAAACTTATACCTATTTTTTTTACATTTTCTTTAAATTCATCTATTGATATATTTGTTTTGTACCCTGGAATTGATTCTAGTTTATCTATTGTCCCTCCTGTATAGCCCAATCCTCTCCCAGACATTTTTGCAACAGGTATTCCAAGTGAGCTAATAATAGGTGCTAATATTAATGTTACTTTATCTCCTACTCCACCTGTACTATGTTTATCTACAACTGTTCCTAAATCTGATAAGTCTAGTATATCACCTGAGTTTGCCATTGATCTCGTTAACTCTGTTATTTCATGTTCATTCATTCCATTAATATATATTGCCATTATTAACGCTGCTGCTTGATAATCTGTAATATTCCCATTTGTGTAGTTTTCAATAAAATATGAAATTTCCTCTCTTGACAATTCAAACTTATCTCTTTTTTTCGCTATAATCTCTTGTATATTCACTCTATATTTCTCCTTTATATAAAATTTTTCGTGAAGCTTTTTCTATGTATAGGACATAAGCCATATTCCTTTATAGCTGCAATATGTTTTGCTGTTCCATACCCCTTATGTGTAGCAAATTCATATTGAGGGTACACTTCATCCCATTGTCTCATGATTCTATCCCTTGTTACTTTAGCAATAATTGATGCTGCTGCAATAGAATAGCACTTAGCATCTCCTTTTATAATTGACTGATATGAAATTCCATCTGTATCTATTTTTGTTAGAGCATCTACTAAAATAATATCTGGCTTTTCAATTTTACTTTCTTTTTCTTTTAGATTTCTTTCAAGTTCTTTAATGCATAATGTTAATCCTTCTTTTGTTGCATTTAGTATATTAATTCTATCTATTTCATTATGGCTAATAATTCCGACTCCATAAGCGACTGCTTCATCTATAATCTTTTCATAAATTATTTCTCTTTTTTTCTCAGAAACTTTCTTAGAGTCATTTACACCTTCTATCATTGAATCTTTTGGCATTATAACACTTGCGACAACAACCGGTCCTGCTAATGGCCCCCTTCCCGCTTCATCAATTCCACATATACTATTTACGCCTTGTTCATATAATTTATTTTCTATTTTTTTAAGTTCATTTAATCTCTCAATTTCTTTTTCCTTCATATCTTTTTCCTTTCAGTATATATGAGCTCTAATTATTTTGTAATTCAGATAATTTATATTTTGTAGTTCCATCTGTGCCAGTTACACCTTTTGAATAAATAATTTCATTTGTATTATACTCTACAATATAACATCCCTCTTCTAATTTAATGGTTTGTAAACCCAATTCTTCTAAATTTGATTTATCTAATACATAATAATTTGTATTTTTTACTTTTATATCAATAATCCCCTGTTCTTGTAAAAACTTTATATCATCAGATTCTTGTGTTATATCTGATATTTTCTTTCCTATATAACTAGCATTTTTTTCTTTTATTTTTACCTTTTGTGCTATAATTTTTGTTTTTCCTTCTATTAATAGCATATCTGTCTTAATAGTTTTTAATTGCTCTGAACCATATTTATCTTTTAAAAAATAATATACTCCTAATGCAATTCCAACAATAAATATGATAATTAATAGTACTTTTGCATATGTTGCCAAATATCCTTTTCTCATTTTATACCTCCTAAACTCTATATATTATATATTCTATACATAGTTTTTTCAATAGAAATATTTTATATAAAAACAATAAATTTTCACAATTTATTCACAAATCTATTGTATTATATAGTTGTTTTAAGATAATATATTATTGGAGGTATAAAATGGAACAAGATAATAAAGAAAATAATCAAAATAAACAAAATGAATTTAAAACTGTTACATTTAACACAGATAAGTCATTTAAAAATGTTACAAAGGAGAAGAAAAATAGTACAGGTTTTGGAAAAGCTGTGGCTCTACCTTTTTTATGTGGAGTACTTGGTGCAGGAGTTGTAGTTGGAACTTGTTTTGGTGTTCCAGATGTTCGTAATTATTTACTTGGTAAGGCTAACTCATCTATAACATCCGAAGGAACATCTAATTCAACATCTACAGGAACAAATATAAATTCTCAAATGATCTCTCTTACCGAGTATTCAGAAACATCAATTGCTGTAGCTCAAAAAGTTAAACCATCAATTGTAGGTATCAGTGTAGAATACTCTGTTAACTCAATTTTCAACAGAAGCTCTTCAACAGCTAATGCCCAAGGGTCAGGTGTAATTATAAGTTCAGATGGATATATTTTAACTAACAATCATGTTGTTAATTCTACTTCTAGCTCTTCTTATTATGAACTAGGAAAAGCAAATAAGGTAACTGTTAAATTATATAATGATAATACTGAATATGAAGCTAAAATTATTGGTACTGATGAACAAACTGATCTAGCTGTAATTAAGATTGACAAAACAGATTTAACTGCAGCAGAACTTGGTGATTCTGATTCTGTACAAGTTGGTGAATTTTGTATGGCAGTAGGTAATGCTCTAGGCTTAGGTGATAGTGTTACATCAGGTATAGTAAGTGCTGTTAATAGAGAAGTAACTGATTCTGATAACAATAAATATTTAGCAATTCAAACTGATGTAGCAATTAACTCTGGAAATAGTGGTGGTGCATTGGTTAATAGTAAAGGTCAAGTAATAGGAATTAATACTTTAAAAATATCTGGAACAGGTGTAGAGGGAGTTGGATTTGCAATACCTATAAATTCTACTAAAGATATATATAATCAGTTAATTCAATATAATAAAGTAAAAAGAGCATATATAGGTATTGGTGGAATTAACATAGATGAACAAACCGCAAAGCAAAATAATTTAGTTGTTGGAATTTATATTAAATCAATTGATGACTTTTCTGCAGCTGAAAAAGCAGGTTTAAAAATTGGTGACGTTATTACAGAAATTGAAGGAACTAAAGTTAAAACTGTAGATGAATTAAATGAAGTTAAAAATAAAAAATCTATTGGAGATACTATAAAACTAAAAATATATAGAGATGGTAAGACAAAAGATATAAGTTTAACACTTCAAGAACAACCATAAAAACAAAACTTATTTTCAAGCAAATCACAATTAGTTCACACAATGTTCAAAATTCATTGTTATTATATAGTCATAGTTGATAAACAAATTACTCCATTATCAACTATATATAAGTAAAACATCCCCTTTTATTTTCAAAAAGAGAGTTTCCAAGATTAGAAACTCTCTTTTAATTTTAAAAAAATACTGAAGTAATATATTTTATACCTCAGTATTTTTTATTTAATATTAGTTAGAACTAAGCTAATTCAACAACTGCTCCAGCCTCTGTAAATTTAGCTTTTAATTCTTCAGCTTCTTCTTTAGAAGCTCCTTCTTTAACTGTTTTTGGTGCTCCGTCAACTAATTCTTTAGCTTCTTTTAATCCTAATCCTGTTGCATCTCTTACAACTTTGATAACTTGGATTTTGTTTGCTCCAGCTTCTTTTAATACAACATCAAAAGATGTTTTTTCTTCAGCTGCTGCTGCTCCACCAGCTACTGGTGCAGCTACTGCTGCTGCAGATACTCCATATTTTTCTTCAATTCCTTTTACTAATTCTGCTAATTCAACAACTGTTAATGTGTCGATTTCTTCTAACATTTTTTCTATTTTCTCACTCATTTTTAAATCCTCCATAAATTTATTTTTAATTATTTTTTATAATATTACTATGCATTTTCTTTTTGTGCTTTAACAGCATCAAGTGCAACTGCAAGTTTTGTAATATTTCCAAGTAAGCTTCCAGCAAGTTTTGCAAGAAGTTCTTGTCTTGATGGTAATTTTGCTAAAGTAATAATTTCTTCTGCTGTCATTACCTTTCCTTCTATGATTCCTCCTTTAATTTTGTAGAAATCATGATCCTTTGTAAAGTTATATATTGCTTTTGCAGGTGCTAAGTAGTCTTCTTTACTTGTGATAATTGCTGTTGGTCCCTCTAATAGATCATCTAATCCTGATTCGCCATTTGCATCTAATGCTCTTTTTACAATGTTATTTTTTATAACTTTGTATTCTGCATTTGTTTCTCTTACTTCTTTTCTTAGTTTAGTAACGTCTTCAACTGTAATTCCTCTGTAATCTGCTAAAAGAATTAATTTTGCATCTTTTAATTCTTCTGCTAATTTGTTTACTATTTCTTCCTTTTGTTTTATGATTGTTTTACTAGCCAATTTTTTCACCTCTTTCTTATTTCTCAAAATAAAATAAAATCTGTATATATAGCCTTAGGCATATACATACAGATTTATATCCGTACAATTATATATGCCTAGGTAAGACTTATTTTTTGCTTACTTTCTCGGGCTCTTTTATCTATTTTTGATCAATATACATACTTGGTCCCATTGTTGTAGATATAGCTACACTCTTAATATATTGTCCCTTAGCTGCTGCTGGTTTAGCTTTTATAATAGCTCCAATAACTGTATCATAGTTTTCTAGTAATTTATCAGCACCAAATGAAACTTTACCAAATCCTAAGTGGATTATATTTGTTTTATCTAGTCTATATTCTACTTTTCCTGATTTAATATCTTGGATTGCTTTTGTAACATCCATTGTTACTGTTCCTGATTTAGGGTTAGGCATTAATCCTTTTGGTCCTAATACTTTACCAAGTCTTCCTACAACACCCATCATATCTGGAGTTGCAACGATAACATCATAATCAAACCAGTTTTCTTTTTCTATTTTTGGTATTAATTCTTCTGCTCCAACAAAATCTGCTCCTGCTTTTTGAGCTTCTTCTGCTTTTGGACCTTTAGCGAAAACTAATACTTTTAATGTTTTACCTGTACCATTTGGAAGTACTGTTGTACCTCTAACTTGTTGGTCAGCTTGTTTTGAATCTACACCTAATTTAACATGTAATTCAACTGTTTCATCAAATTTTGCTTTTGGCATTTTTTGAATCATATCTAATGCTTCTTTTGCACTATACAATTTTGATGAATCAATTAGTTTTTCAGCTTCTTGATATCTCTTTCCTTTTTTCATTTTTACCTCCTTTGGTTCAAACGAGCTATTGCTCTCCCAATTATAAATTAATTTCTAACAAAATTACTCTTCTACTATTACACCCATAGATCTTGCAGTTCCTGCTACCATGCTCATAGCTGCCTCTAATGATGCTGCATTTAAATCTGGCATTTTTTGTTTTGCAATTTCTTCTACTTGAGCTTTAGTAATTTTAGCAACTTTCTCTTTGTTAGGTTTTCCAGAACCTTTTTCTATTTTTGCAGATTTTTTTATTAAAACTGCCATAGGTGGTTCCTTTGTAATAAATTCGAATGATTTATCTTTGTAAACAGTAATAACTACTGGAATAATCATTCCTGCTTGGTTAGCAGTTCTATCATTAAATTCTTTTACGAATTGCATGATGTTAACACCGCTAGCACCTAATGCTGGACCTACTGGTGGAGCTGGTGAAGCTTTTCCTGCAGGTATTTGTAATTTTATTACATTACCAATTTCCTTCTCTGCCATCTTATTTAGCACCTCCTTTACCGTTAAATATGTATATTAATCTAAAAATTAGATTATAAACTTTTATTAAATTTTTTGTACTTGTGAAAATTCCAACTCAACAGGTGTTTCTCTTCCAAACATTGAAACCATAACTTTAACTTTATGTTTTTCTTTATTAATTTCTGTTACAGTCCCTATAAAGTCTTTTAATGGACCATCCATTACTCTTACAGAATCATTTACATTATAATCTACATTAACTTCTGTAATTTCAAATCCCATGTTTCTAATTTCTTCCTCAGTAAGAGGAATAGGATCTGTACCTGATCCGACGAATCCTGTAACACCTCTTGTATTTCTTACAATGTACCATGTTTTTTCAGTTACAATCATTTTAATTAAGACATATCCTGGAAAAACCTTTTTTAGATTGGTTTTTCTTTTTCCTTCTTTGATTTCAATTTGTTCCTCCATTGGAACTATAATATCAAAGAAGTATTCTTCTAACTCTCTATTCTTAATTGTTTTTTCAAGATCTGTCTTTACTTTATTTTCATAACCTGAATATGTATGAATTACATACCATCTTGGCATTAATTCCTTATCTTCTTGAGACATTTTTTTAGCCTCCTTTATTCATTTACGGTATTTTCTAAAACTTCATTATTGCTTTCAGCATTATTTACTTCATTTGATTCATTTGTTGAAGCATTTTCTACTGTATTATGAGTTTCAACAAGTGTTTTTATCTTTTCAATACCATATTCATTCATTTTTTCAAAAGCAAAATCTAAAACCAAAACAATTACTGCTGTGATTAGAACAACTGTAATAACTGCTACAGTATTATTTACTAATTGCTTTGGTGTTGGCCAAATTACTTTTTTTAATTCAGCTTTGAAATCTTTCATAAAGTGTTTCTTATCTTTGCTTTTATTTTTATTTGTTTCTTTAGGCATTCTAATTTCCCCCTTAGAAAGGCTTATTTTGTTTCTTTGTGTGTTGTACGTGTTTTACAGTATTTACAATATTTTGCAACTTCTAATCTTTCTGTATTGTTCTTTTTATTCTTTTGCGTCATGTAATTTCTTCTTTTACATTCTGTACATTCTAATGTGATTGGTTCTCTTGCTCCTTTTGCAGCCATTTCATACACCTCCAGATATTAAGCTTTTATCATTTATTTTTTCTGATAATTTTTATAAGCGTATGTTCTTCACATACGCTTAAATATTGTATCATCTTTTTGTTTATATGTCAACTGTTTTGGGTATAACTTAATAATTTTTTTTGAGTTATGTCTATTTAGTATTTCTCACATATCCACCAGCTTCTACAACTTTTTGTCCTTTATCTGTAAGTAGCCAATTTATTAGCTTTCTTGCAGAACTATCTTGTGGCTCACTTTTCTTTGTAATTGCATATACTATTTTTGTAAGAGGATATGATTTATTTGTAATATTTTCATCTGTTGCCTCTACTCCATCTATAGCTAAGAATTTAACATCTCCCTTTACATATTGTTCTTTTGCATATAAATATATTGAATAACCTATTGCATATTTGCTGTTTTCTTGTGAAGATACTCCATCAATTAAGCCAGACATAGACCCTATCTCTAAATTAGTATTTGCTGTGTTAGTCATTTTTTCACCTTTCATAACCATTTTTTCCATTAGATTTTGGCTTCCTGAATTTTTTTCTCTTTGATATGCAATTATTTTTGCATCATCTCCACCAACTTCTTTCCAGTTAGTTATTTTTCCTGTATAAATTCCTCTAATTTGATCTAATGTAAGTGATTTAACAGGGTTTTGTTCATTTATTAAGAATACAAAACCATCTAGTCCGATTCCAGTCATTTCAAATTCTACACCTGCTTTTTTGGCTTTTTGTAAAATATCATCTGATGGCTCTGAAGCAAATATTACATTTGTTTTTCCATCAATTAGTCCTTGATATACTTTTGCAGTTTTTCCTTGAGTATTTTCATCTAAAAATTTTTGTGCTTGTTCATCACTGTACCCTAAAACAGCCTTTGTTATTTCTCCAATCATTGGTAACATTGCTGTTGCTCCATCAACTTTTGGAAATTCTTCTGCTGTCATTTTTAAATTTTCTGTCTTATCTTCATTTGATATTTGATTGTTCTCTTCTCTGCCAACATTTTCAACACTGTTTCCATTGTTATCTTTTGCACTGTTATTCATATAGTAAATTATTCCTATTGTAGCCAACACAATGATTATAACAAGTAAAAATACAATTGTTAAATTACCTTTCGTTTTTTTAGTTTCTTCCATTATTTTTTCCCCCTCTTAATTAATATTATAACAATAACTATACTCAAAACAATTATTCCACCTATAACAGTTCCATAAACAATCATATCTATTTTAAAATCTGTTTTTGATAACGAATTTTTTACTGTTTCAGATCCATTATTTTGTGTTTCGTTATTTTTAACATATTTATTTTCATTAATATTTTCTCCTATGGTTTCATCTATAACTAATTTAGAAATTTCATCATTTACTTGTTTTCTCTCTGTTGATAATCTTTTTTCATTTTTTTGTTTTAATTCTTTTGCTCTATCGCAATTAGCTGCTTTCTTAACATTTCCAAATCCATCTGCATGATATGATTGGCTTAAATATGTTACTACATATTTTCCGTCTTTCTTTTCTCTATATCCAATATTATGTGCTAAATTTGGAACCTCACATTTATTTGCAATTATATCATTATCATAATCTACATATATTGAGTTCATTTCATATTCAATATTTCTCTCATCTTGATCATATTTTTGATTTAATCTTGTATTTATGTTGTAACTTTTTGCTATTGCCAAATTTTCTTTACCATAATAACCTGTTGGAGTTTTTATAGGATAATACTCCTCTTCATTATTACTATTTTCTCTATCTATAACATCTCCATCATATATGGTTACTCTGACATATAAACTTGGATTAATCATATTTACATATTCAACTTTTTCCTCATCTGTTACTTCTATTTCTGCACCTGTTATATCTTGATTTATATGAATTACTTTTAGTCCTCTTCTTTCACTTAAATCATACCACACTGCTCTGTTCTTCGTTTTTAATATATCCCATTCATCAGTCTTAACATATTTGTAATCAGAAATATAAGCATCTATTGATCCACTAGTATTCTTGTATACATATAATTCTTTATTTCCTTCTGTCTTTATATAATCTACAGCTAATGTTAATCCATACAAAGGACATTCGTCTTTTTTAACTTTTTCCATATATTCTGCTGTAAGGGGGTATGGATAATCCTCTCTAGCAACATATGTTATTATTAATCTCTCGCCCAATTTTTCCTTTTCATATAATTTTGCTTCTGAATATTCTATAATCGACTTCACTGCATTTATTTTAGATTTTCCAGTGTCATCATCTCCATCTAAAACTTTGTCACTTATGGTGCTTGTATTTACATTAAATTCTTTTGTCAAAATTGTCTCTATTACACCTGATTGATATTCTTCTAAATAACTTCTATAAGTGCTCTTGCCATCTCCTAAACCATTCTTGATCCATGACTCTGCCTTTTCTAATACGTTTCTTTCAAGATCATTTAATTCTACTTCATGTCCATATAAAAGATTTTTATATGTTTCTTTTTCAATAATAAAATCTTTTGTAAGTGCATTTACACTGAAATTATAGTATTCAACACTTACTGTGTTATTGTTAAATTTATAACACTCTGGATATATACCTGTAACAAGCGGTACATCAACTTCTGGCAATACAATATCAATTTTAAAATGCTTTATCTTCTTCCCCTTTAAATTGTCTAAAGTATATTTTATTACTTTAGCATTTCTAAGTTGATTATCAGTTATATAAGAAATATTGATTTTCTTGCCTTCTTTTTTCGGTACTTTTACACTAAAGGTATAAATTCCATTTTCTTTGCTCGCATTTGTAATTTCAGTTTTATTAACTACAATCTTCAGATTATTAATTGATGTAGACAATTTTGAATCTTCTAACTTTATAGATATTTTTGAAGTTACATCTTTGTCAGAGTTATTTTTTAATAAAAATAAATTCTCTATTTTTGACTTTTCAGTATCAATCTTTATCTCGTTTGATATGATTTCTAAATTGTTATTATCCTCTATTACAATTGGCTCACCATAAAAATAAGTTGCTGAAGTTGACGCTTTTGATTTGTTTGTAAATAGAATTATTGTAAATAAAACAATTCCAATTAATACACATACTTTTATTTTCAAATTTTTCATATTTATTTTCCCTTCTTCCTCTTTTGTACGGAATATCCAAATTTACCTATCTTTTTACTTAATGAATAATATCCACCATTTGCATATGTAATTAAATCACATTTACTTATATCAAATGCGCCATTTTCATCTATGTACTTATCATCGGCATCTATTGATAATATTTCTGCAACAAACATATGATGGCTACCCAGTTCTTTAATTTCTTTAACCTTACATTCAATAGCAACAGGACTTTCTTTAATTATTGGGCACTTAACATTTTTTGCTTTTTCTTTTGTTAGTTTCATTTCTTTAAATTTATCATATTTGCTTCCAGATCGAACTCCACACCAATCAGTTGCAAATGCTAATTTTTTGTTTGTTAAATTAATAACAAATTCTCCACTCTCTTTTATCATGTTATATGAAAATCTTTCTGGTCTTACGGATATATAGCACATAGCCGGATTTGTATTAATTATGCCTGTCCAAGCTACAGTCATAATATTACTATTTTTCATATCTCCACTAGTTACAAGTACGGCGGGTAATGGATATATAAATGTTCCTGACTTCCATATTGTTCTGCTCATATTATTTCCCACCTCCCTTATTTATTAATAATATAATTTTTTAATTTAGTTATTCAAAGATAATATAATCAATAAAAATATAACAATTAAAATATTATCATATATTAAAAAAAAATACAAATTAAAAATAAACATATTTTAAATATTTTATCTTTAATCTGTATTTTTAATATAAATATAAATAAAAAAAATCTGGCAACAACCTATTTTCTCAGCAGGGTAACCCACAAATAT